>Ga0126342_10008423_pt1 | contig 18478 bp, 21 predicted proteins | sample Cyp1metagenome_FD_92528 | JGI IMG/M metagenome (GOLD analysis project Ga0126342, IMG submission 92528) | Coral microbial communities from Lord Howe Island, Old Settlement Bay, Australia - Cyphastrea 1 metagenome | ecosystem: Host-associated > Invertebrates > Cnidaria > Coral ...
ACAAAGTGTGTGTGGACAAGTGTGTGGTGACAAAGTGTGGAGGAGGGCGGAGGAGGAGAAGGCGGAGGAGGAGCCCGGGATACAGAATCAAAAACAAGAACCCCACACAAAGATGTGGGGAAATAGATGCCAAAATACAACTCGAACAAAAAACAAAACATCAAAAAAAAAACAATCCAAAAACCTCCAAAAATCGCCACGTGACCTCCAGGTACTGCTCCTTCCGCGCCACCACCGCCGCCTCCGTGTGCTCCCGCGCCTTCTGCGCCGCATGGCGCGCGGCCAGGCCCGCGCTGCTGGCGGCCTCGGCGCCCTTGGAGGCGGCGCTGCTCAGCAGCTGCATGGCGGTGGTCATGACGTCCTTGGGTGACCCTGTGAAATCTATGTGAAATCTATGAAGTAAGCCAGTCATACAGAAAAACTACCATGGTTTTTCTATAGTCTTGTGGCTTATTACATCTTATTACTAGTTCTTAACACCTGAACCATAGTTTTTGTGGCTTGCTACTACTTCCTGCCCACTCGAGTGGGGAGCAGCCCCCCTGTGGTGGCCCTGGTTTTGATGGGTTGGTGGAAAAATCTGATGGGACTGTAGCAGAAAATGTGAAATATGGGGGAGAACATGAATTTAAAAGTGGGGCTCAAATGCGTCCTCAAGCCCAAAACTGCGGCGGCGGTCCAGAGTGAAATCAATGTAGCTTTCCCATGTTTGGGGGAGACTGGACCTGATACCTGCAAGGAAAAACTGAGATACACACACTTCAAAGGTCATATAAAATTGCAACATACTGCCACCTACAATAAAGACAAGACAATATATTATGCGTATAATATATATATATATACATACATGGTTTTGTCTACCATGAAATGTCTACCATGAACTGATTTTGGAGTTTTCAAAAAATAATGCTGCATATTTGTTCGAATGTAAAGCATATGCATCTGTTCAATATGTATGTATATATTCACACCATGTCTTCATGTATGTATGTATTCATTTGGTCATTCATTCACTTGTCTCTTTAGATATGGCTGTCTCTGAAAATGGTCCCCCTACCCCCAGTGGCGATGTCGGCATTCTTAGCATTCTTTCATTTTCTAATCATTCTAATCTGCACATTATTCATTTATCTATTCTGTATGTGTATCTATATGTCTATATTTGTATTCATCATTTATCTATCCACTCTATCTATTCATCATTTCAGGGATGGTCTATTTAATCTATTTGGCTATGGCTATGATGGATGGTGATGTCCATCCACAACAAGGGTGCAATCCCTTCCCAACATAAAGAACACCTCCCAAGACCATGGTCTACTAGGGGATCTACACAATTCTACACATATTTACACATATTTGCGACCATTTATATAGGTGTAATAATAGGGGGTGGGATTAATAGGCATTATTATATATATAACCATAAATTATGAGTCACCCCATTGTTGACCCTATAATTCACCACATTGTGAACCACTATTTAACCACCATTCTGGGTGATTAATTCCTGTCACAGATCATCTCTTCACCGTCAACAACGACCTTGCCTGGCGATGTGCCGCGCTGATGACCCGCAGCTCCCTCCAGAGCGGATCGAAGTCGGGACCGTCGCATTGAAGGAACGGCAGCGCCTCGCCGATGGGGAGATGTGTCGATGAAAACAATGGGATGCTTCAGCAACACCAAACACCATGAAAAAACGGCATGTCACCTTCAAAGAGATCAAAGAGTCAGGAGATCTCACTTTTAGGTTCAGGAGAAATCAGCAGATTTCACAAGCAAAACGGTGATCACATGGCAGATGACCTCTGAGCACGGGAGATGGGCGCCATGGGCGCCAAAGCTGCCATTGTCTTAGTCAGACGAGTCAGACTTCTTTGCCCAAAATCTTTTGGAGAGCTGAAAATCATGTTCAACCTACTGTTTCCCGGTTTCCCCCATTGATTTGTCTATTTGGGAGCAACTCCGGTGAGAATTCTTGGCCGAAACAGGTACCTCTCTGAAACTTGGTTCTCGGACAGAGCTTTGGTGGGCCATGGCTCATGGCCATGTGGATTTCGGGCGTGCCGGCCCTGAGGTCTGACCCGAAATTCATGGCTGCGTTGTGTCACTTCCAGCCTTCAGCGAGACGCCAATCAGGACTGGGATGATCCCCTATCACTGGGATGTCTATGGATTGAAGAGAAAATTTACAAGAACGTTGGGTTTTATCCCTAATTTCATCAGGTTTTCCTGTATTTAGCTTAGATCCTCACGGGATCTGAGCAACGTTCAAGGGACATTAAATCTGCCAACCATCTGCAGGGCACAGAGCCCTTCCAACACTTCGCCTTTGGCTTTGCCAGGCTGCATCAGTGACCTGACCAATGCGACCAAATAGTTCATTCTTAGCATAGGTCTCTCCGTAGTCAACAATTCTGTCCGGCAACTGCAAGGATGTGAGAACATGTGAGAACATCTTTTCAACACGTTGAATCATGTCGAATCCATCATTCTCCAATTGGGGGTGGCAAGAGACCAGAAGTTGAGGAAAATGTTCCAAGAATCCATCTTCAACCACTGTCAAAAGAAAAAAAGATATATATATATAATCCCAGCTTTCAAATTCCATCTTTTCTGTGGGTCGCCAAAGGAAGCGGAACCCAAAACTCTTGAGTTTTTCTGTCTTGAGACTAGTAGCACCAAGTCAGCACATAAAAATCGAACCATTTTCTGTTGATGCTTTCGACATCAAAAAGCTTCCATCTCAGCGGCGAAAATCGGTCGTCCGTCTGGTGCGACAAACGCTCCACGGCCTGCCCCACAATTGACACTGCTTGGGTTTTTGGATTGCTATCCCCGGATAATAAACCATGGTACCATGGTATCCCCACAATTAAACAGCCGTTTGGGGTTTATTAATCCAAGGTTGACATTAGTTATGTAGGGTCTTGAAGATGAATCACCATGAATCACCTGAGATCTATACATGTTCATACATGTGTTGGCCATATATGTGTGTCCATTTCAGTTCTATGTCGGTTCGATGTCGCTGGACCTCCCGAAGTTCCTTGATCTGCCCCTGCCACACGGGAGTCGTCGTTGTTGGCTCCTCCCAGCCACCCCAGTAGTCCTGGCGGCATTGGAAACAAAGATTGTTAACATGTTGTTCCCAATGAAATCAAACTCCCAAGAAATTCATGGTATATCAGGTATATATCTTCTTTAACTAGGGAAACCCAGCAATCAGTTGGACTCCAGTCGGACCCAACTAACGAATTTTTGAGGCGTCAAACATGGTGTTTCTCGAATTTGACTCCGCGACTGAACAGCTGAGGACTTCCCTCACCTCTCCTGGTGTTGGGGCGCCACCTGGTTCTCCTTTGTTGACTTCGCAAATGCCTCTCTCATCTGCTGGACCCTTAGCAAATTCAAACAATTCCAAGGTGAGTCTGATGGTTCGGCACCCATTGCGCATCGGATGCTATACCCCCTAGGCAGGGATTAAAAACAGAGTAAAACATGACAAATCACCATACTCAATTAATCTCAATTATATATACTGCAATGTCAGCCCCGGATAAGTGGATTACTTCCATAACTCTACAGTCTCCCGGAGGGGGAAAAAACAAGGGATCTGAAATTTCTAAGGTTACATTCTCTGGCAATCCAAATCTAAAGTGTCCAACTTCACTTCACTAGGCACTGCACAATGCGTCCATCTGCCCCTGGGATGCACCCATTGCTGGCGGTCCATAGGCCGGATACTGCGGATACGCATAGCTCGGGCCTGGTGTGCGATGCTCTGCTGCAGCTGCACCATCTTTATCCAAGCCATGTGTCCCACAGATCCGCCTCTCAACTCCTGGAGGTGTCGCTCCATGGATTCCAGCCGACTATCCAAGGCCTTGGCAACCGACCCTCCATATCTCTACCACCAAGAGGCGCATGGGAAGAGGATGAAATTCACCAACCCTAGGATCCATAGGCATAGGTCATCATCAATCATCAGTCATCAACCATCAACCATCAACTTTTGTTGTGAAACTATGAAACCATGAATCACCATCAACCGTGGTTGCTATGGCTATATCCGAGGCGCCAAAAGCGCCGGGGACGAGGCAACAGCCTGCGAGTCGCGTTCCCATGTTCGAACCTGGGTCGACTCTGCAACTGCACCGTGCGGTGAACGAAACGCGATGGGGAAAATCTGTGCGCAGATCCATCACTAGGAAAACGAACTAAATTGTTTGGGTATGTTTGGGTTGGGTCCGGTTGGGTTTCCTGATATATGATGATATATGCACAGGAGAATGGATTGTTCATGGCGCCCATGCATCACCATGGATCCAACTGGGCCTGCAGAGACCGTGCTATGCCCGTAGCCGCAGCCTGGCCATGGGAGTATTGATGTTTCCACCCACGAGAACCGTCAAACACATGCACAGAAGCTAGGAACACACGTTCTCAGTTTTCCAACCGTGAAAATTTTGCTGAGAAATTAACGAAATCATTTTTGGATTTCGTTGAGGCAGTTCATGTGTGTCTGTTCAATTCACATGTGTCTAGTGAAGGGTCCCGGACCCCCCTTGCAACCTCCCTATTGGAATTGGGCGCTGAAGACAACATCAGAATGGTCAGCGAAAGGAAACTCAAAAGCACCGCCACCTGGGCCATTGACGCCAAACGGCTACTGCAACAGACATGCCATGGTTACGGTTCGACCACACGGGCAAACATCTGACTGTGAGATCCCGGCCCCCACGCAAAATTCAGGGCGAAACAACCTCATGGTCACCGCTCACCTGGACTGCTCAATGCTTCTGCGAGTGACAAAATGTTTGAAACCCCGGTGGCATTTCGCAAATTCCCCCAGCCTCTATGCAAGACGAATGACCACCGCCAAAACTGTTCACCGGCGCACCATAGCATGGCAACACCACGTGCAACAAGTAGGAAACACCGTCCGTGTGCAAATTGGAGACATTGTCCAATTGGTCAATTTGGACTCTTCGGTAAAAATTTTGGAACACGTTATCGGTGTGCAGGTCCATATGATACATGTTACTCTTACTCTTGCAAAATAATTTTCGTGACATCGTACATGAATGTAAATGACGCATTGAAAAGAATCGCCTGTGTCCCCCATGGCACACGCCACATGTGCAATTTTCATAGCAACTACGCTTGACATTGGCGCATCGGAATCGTGGCATCGCAAATGTTTTTCCAGTGCCGATTCGTTTCCACAAAATGCATCAACATGGGCTAAATATTTATTACTTACCACAAACAAGACTGCGATTGCACAAACATGGTCACAGCTGCTCCCTAGCACGTTCGCAGCTGAACCAAACTGATGGGTCAATGACCGGATCAAGATCAAACGTGCAATACACTTGAACACCAAATCTGTGATTGTGCAATCGATCGGTCAACATTTGACCTGCATGTCATGTTAGTGATAATGATTTGTCATTCCAGTTCCCATCATGAAAATTATTTGTGTGCATGTTCTTGGCTGACCCCTGTGAAGTGCATTCCGACCTTTCCCTCCAAGCCTAGGTCAAAGGTAAAGATCCGCAGCAGCTATTTTTTGTCACTGGGGATTGTGTCTGGTTCAGGCCGCGTACTGGCTGGGGTAGGCAATGTGCTACCACGGAAAAGCCAGCTACACTAGCAGCGGAAATTCAAATTCAACAGTGGCAATCGTCCATGTTGAGCAAGATGTTGACGGAGTCGTCGACATGCTTTCAGTAACTTGAGCTGGAGTAAGAAGCGAAGCTGAATCTTGACTTGGCCGACTTGTTGAATCATTGCAGCAAGTTGGGCTGCTGGTTGTGGCAACGCTTCGTCTAGCTTCTGGAATATAGGACTGCACTGTGAAAACGGCTCCGAAGATGGTGACAAGGTCAACATCGGGTTGAACATCCATGTCTAAGAAGGGTGGGAGAGGTTCGGGGCGAAAAAAAATTGAAGTGAAATTGTTTTGATCTTTGAATATTGAGGATCAAAACTATTTGATTGACGGCAAACTGCAAAGGTTACTTTCAATTGAATCATGTGCTCATATGATTGCATGTTGTGACATGAAAGCTCATGAACACATGACATGTGACAAGGGCACTTGCTCTATGTCTGCTTCACTTGAAGCTGAACAAAACGGACATGTACATGAACTTCAGTGGTCAGCTCACTCATGAAGATTCGTTCTTCGAACATACAGTTCAAATAAGGCTTTTTCATGTACCATGAGAAAACTCTTATTTGTTTGCATGTTCTTGGCTGACCCCTGTGAAGTGCATTCCGACCTTTCACCTCCAAGCCTGGGTCAACGGTAAAGATCCGCAGCAGCTATTTTTGTCACTGGGGATTGTGTCTGGTTCAGGCCGCGCACTTACCCCTGAGGAGGGCCGCTTCGTTCCAAAGGCTTTGGCAATCGACTTGCCTTCTCTTCAAACCCTTCCAACTTTCAACCTTCTTTCTAGAGAGGCAATCGGATGGGTTCGATTGGCTGGGCACTCGCTCGCTCTAGCCAAAGTTGACAAAGGCAGTCTTCTTCCACTTGGAAGATGTGCGTCAGAAAACGACTATTATGAGTGTTATTGGACCAGGTCTTAAGGAATGCACCCCTGACAGACTCGCTATCGGTGAATGCGACAAACCTATGACTCTTAAACTCCCGGAACCAAAGTCGGACCGCTATGAGAAGTGCTAACATTTCAAGCTCCTGGATGACAGTCACTTGACCATCGGAGCGCACGGTCTCAAGAAAATCTCGACTCAATTCTTCACTGAAGAAGGAAACAGGATTCCCTTCACTGTCATAGATGGCACCTCCTAAACCTGATAAACCTGAATAACCTCCATCATCAAAAGAAGCATCAACGTAAATGTGAATGTGGTCACACAGTGTGCCTGCGATCTTTCTGGGCACGTTGGAGTGGATGTAATTGCGGATCAACTGAAGAGCTTCTGCTGTCTCATCTGAGAGGTTGGCTCTGCCCGATCGAATGTGGTTGGAGAGGTGTCTGACTTGATTCCTGACAAATCGACCGAACAGTTGACCGGCTGCAAATATCAGCCTGCCTCTCCGTTTCTCACCTTCGCTCCTCTTCAAGCGGCGGATCATCAAAATCTCATCAAGGCTCTCGCACAGTTCTGCCACCCGGTCTTCCGTGTTAAGAAAGTCCTGTGCCAGACTGTTTCAAGCCGAACTTCATTCCAAGGACTTTACAAACCGAATCGTACGGAAGCAGCTTGTCATTGGAGAGCATCCTAGGACACTGAAGAAGGCCGAGATCACTGAGTCAGTATGACGACTGGTCTCCTTTTCTGTGAGGGAAAAGAAGTCGTCGAAATAGGACGACCACATCAGTCCCAGCAACTTTGTCCCAACCTTCCAAAGTGCAAGAGCCAACCTAAGAAATGCCGTGACGGACGCCGCGGATCCGAAAGGGAGCACTCTTTGTCTGTAAACCTCCGGCCCCTTGGACAAAGGGCTGTAGACTACTAGGAACGAATCCATCTCAAAGGCTTCATCGCTCAAAGGCACTTGCTTGTAGGCCAGGGATGCCATCTGGGTGCTTGTCAGTGCGGATGATGGGTGGGTTCCACCTCCAGCCTCTTTGTATCATTCTGGCTCTGGAACTAGTGCCGCAGGGTGGCGCGAAATGAACATACAGGCACCGCGGTGAAGCGATTAGATCCTGTACAAGCTTCACATGCTGAGGATTGAGCAAATCATATTTTATGGGACTGCGCAACTGAGAAGGCAACTTGCAATCAACTCCAAAGCTGTCTTTCATTCCCATGGCACGGATGGCAGCAGTAAGGCGGCCAGTGCCTGCATAGATTTCTATACAGTAGAATTCACTGAGCGGGCGTCCCTTGTACGGGGTGCTGCTTTTGCTTCGAAAGACAGGTTTTGGATCCGACAAAACTGGAACACCCGCAGCTGTTTGTCACTTATGGTGCTGCATGCTGTGTGGTTTTTGACACCCTGGTTCTGTACAAAGGTGCAAGCCACGGGAACACTTTCCTCCAGGAGATGCCTCGGTGCAACCTCTGTCAAGGTTAAAGGCCCAACATAGCCTCTCTCCAGGTGCTGTCTGCAGGGCTTTGCCGATAAGCCCCTTGGGGATGTTCGGACCCCTTCCCTTCTTGTTGGAACCTTTGCGTCCCTTCCCCTTTCCTTTCGTGGAAGGGGCACCTTTGTTGGCTGGAGATGATTTCGGCAGTGTTCTCGATCTGTCTTTCTTCGGCTTTTCCGGCACGGATGACTTGGCAGGCAGTGGCAGGAGGTGAAAGGAGACCGTCGGATGTGCCAATGCTTTCTGGATCTCAGTTTCCAACGGTAGAGCTCCTTGTGGATCTCTCTTGAGACTACTGATCTTCTCTGCCATCATCACCCAGGCCGCGCGATCTGCGCGCAGGATCTGCGCCAGGCTAACTGCAGAGTACCCTGGTGGTGGAGCCTGGTGGATGTGCTCGAAGAGCTCCGAATGGTACGTGTTCATTGCATGGAACCCACAGCACTTGACTAAATCGAACGCAAGTGCTCTTCGTCTGAAGGCGTTGACTGTCTCAAGTTCTGTGGTCGTGCTGCAAAGGAGCTTCTGCTGCTTGTCCTTGACGACCAAAGATGATTGGTCGATCGATATTTCTCGGCCTGGTTTCTTCTGCATCAGCTCTTGCCGCCTTGTGGCGAACTTCTCAGGACCAAGGTAGATCAAGCAGTCTTTCTCTAGCATGTTCAACACCAAGTCGTAACTTGAGTGACTGCACTCTTCCTCTCCTCTAAGGCGAAGGCCTTCCAGCTTTGTGCGCTGGTCTTTGATCCTGTTGTCACGCTGTGCTGGTGCCATCTTTGCTTTCACCTGTTCTTCAGTTCTGTGGACTTTGTTCTGAAGTTCGGCTGACAACAACGTCTGGGCCTCAAATATGAGCCGCTTGATCGACGAGTATGCGCCTTGGTTTGGAGCAGTTCTGCCGGCAAACAAGGTGTCAATTCACCGCCGGAAGTTTGTGGGGCACCCAGCTCAAGTGAGTTGATATCCAGTCTCATGACTACGACCCCTGTTTTGGTATGTTGCCATGAAACACTCCGAGTGGAGGCGATTCTGATTTCTGTTTCTGGATGGTCCTCGGACGGCTTTGATTTGTCACAGGCACTGGAGTCGAGACAGGACCTGGACCTTGACGTGCCTGCCCCCAGAGTCTCGTGTGTTGAGAGTTCATCCAACTGAGAGCACTGAAGCATTATCAACTATGACCGAGAGGTCAACTTGGTCAAGTGACCTGATGAACTTTCACCTGTCTGCCTTTCTGAAGCATACCTGGTACAAGACCAGATTTTTCCACTTGTGCCCGTTCCCAGTGACTCCCGAAGCCGTGGAAGAATACGTCCAATTTCTGCAAGAAACCAATCGGCCTGCCTCCGCCTTTCATGGGTTCGTGGAATCCCTGAGTTTTTGTGAACATGTTCTTGGAATCCGCGTGAGCTTTGAAGGTCAAACACTCATCAGTCACAAAGTGCAACGCATCTTGGAAGTGAAGGATTTTGACCGTAAAGAGAAGACACAAGCACGGTTTCTCACTGTCTCGGAAGTGGAGTTCCTTGAACTGAGTATGGTTGACGAAAGGCTTGATTGACCTTGTAGATAGAGTTGCCAGTGGATGTATCCTTTCCTGTCTCTACAGCAGAAGCAGATGGTCCGACCTTCGGAAAGTGTATGGTTTTGTCCAAGCCAGTGCAGAAAAAAACGGAAAGATATGAGGCTACACCGAGTGCAGGACCAGATCTCACAAGACTGCAAGGCTTGTCTCGCGGAGTGGTGTGGCCATGTCTTTGGTGGCCCCAGTATGGGGTGTGACCTCGCCCCATTGGGGCCTCACTTTGGTGAGGCTGTTCAAAGCTGCAGACAAGCCCCTTGAGGCGATCGATCATCAACCACTGTCACTCCTCATGGCGCCCAAGCCGGGTGGCACATGGTCCAGCAGGGCTGTCACCACTTCCGAATCCGGAAAATGGTTGAGGAAACTACTGAGCCATTTTGATTCCAACTCAGAATACGCCACAGCACACTCCCTGAAAAGTACGTTTTTGTCGTGGTGTGCCAAATGGGGTCTTGATCCTGATGCTCGACGGGACACCACAAAACCGGGAAGTCATCAGCCGAGTGTTATGGCAGGGATAACCTAGTCAAACCCCTGAAAGACTTTGATTTGGTGTTGCAACAGATCCGAACCAAAGCATTCGTTCCTGACTCCACTCGATCCGGCATGATCCAACATCCGGAGCTGGCAGACCCGTCAAAGGCCTTCAGAGCATCCGCTGATCCGGTAGAAGCCACTCCCGACGAATCCTCTTCGGAGGACACATCCGACGAGTCAGATAGCAGCGAGTCCTTTTAGGGAGATGCTCATGATGTTGTCGCAGCACCGAGGTCTTGGGATCCGGACACCGTCATGTACAGAAATAAGAAAAGCAAAAATCGTTCATGTAGTGGCCATAGGGGGTGCAGAGACCTTCAGCTGTGGGGTCAGGATCGGAGATGACGTTGAAAAGATTTCAGGGTCTCACTTTTTGGATCTTAGGAAATGCAAACGCTGTGCCCAAGCCAAGCCTATCAAAACCGTAGGACAGTTTGCATCCGCACTTGAGAAGCTGCGCCAAGCATGAGAAAAAGTTGGTGCGCTGAGTGAGGACTACGTGTTGTCACTGTCAGATCTATTCACATTCATGAAAGCACGATTCCATGGTGTGTCAGTTGTGAAAACTGCGCATGGAGTCCACAGTCGCTGTGTTTGATCATTGTGACATTCAAATCTTGTCCCGAGTGGGACGGGTTCTCAAGTGAGATTCTGTAACACATGTCCTAGCAAGTAGCGGTGATGAAGATCATGTGCAAGTTGCACTCACCATTGCTCAAATTGATATCAGTTGAGTGCGGTCCCAAGTGGGATATCTGCAGCCGCAGGACACAATTTTCCGGCCGAGTGGCCACAAGTTAGTGGGGCGTCAAGTGTGTCACATTAGCAGCGATTGTGCTACTCCACACTGCATCACATTTACATCACAGAACTCGGTTCGGCCTGACAAGTCCACTCGGACACAACGACTTGTCACTTGACAAGTCAGCATAAACGTTTCACTTGAAACAGCATGCAACTGAGCCTCAAACTTCCGAAAAGGGATTGATCACCTGATCAAATCAATTCAGTGGAGAAGGTTCTCACCTTCATGTGTGCCCCAGTGTATACTGACACATATAAGGTAGGACTTGACCACGGGACCGCGCCCAAATGGCAGCAGTCAAGCTCACTTAAGCCGATCTCCGAACATGGAACTCAGTAGAATGGGTGAGATGTTCAAAGTAACATCAATCGACAATGCGAACAATCTGACAAAATTGACATGAAATCTGGTGGCCGTATCACAAATTATATAACTGTGTTCACAAATGTTGCGAAACACCCTAGATAGAGCATTTGATGTTGAAGTCTGGGCAAATGTCGGCAGGGGTACCCAAAAACCGACGGATAAAAATTTGCTGCTTGCCCAACTTCTGTAGAAGGAAGACAAGGAAGTTGAAAAAGGCGCGGCTGGCTGCGTGCTGTCTAACCATCATGCAGCAGCAGCCCGAACATCCGCGGCAAAAAACGTTCTTTAAAACATTGTTTTAGCGTTTTCATTTTTGCCCGCCTCAAAACAATGAAAATCACATTTGTTTCAAATATATATTTTGCTGGTATTGTCTTCGGTTCTCCCCAGAAAATTGCACCGGCAAGAGTCCCCAAACACTGTGTGTGTGTGCGTAAGGACAATGAATGATAATGGTCAGGGAACTGATAGTGATGATAGTGGGGATAATGAGGAGAATGATATTGTTGCAGAAAAACGACCTTGAAGGTCCTTGAAGATGATGACGTTGAGGATAATGAGGTGCAAGATGACGATGTGGACGGTGACGGGATTGAGGATGTGGTTGAAGATGATGAGGTTGAGGAGGATGAAGATGAAATGATAATGTTGAGGAGGAAGATGAAAAGGATTATAATGTTGCGGAAAAATGGGGGATGATGATGATGATGGTGGTGGTGATGATGATGATACTGTTGCGGAAGATGAGGTGGAGGATTATAATTTTGAGGACGGGAATGATGATAGCGAAGAGCAAAATGATGATGTTGAGGATGACGATGCGGAAGAAGAGGGCCGATCCCAAAACCGCGACCAACAATTTGCGCGAGTTTGCCATCCTTCGATAATTAAAGTGGAAAAATGACAGGGACAAAAATTGAGGCGCGCGTTTCGCACGAGCACGCGCAATCGAAATGCACATAAGCATCAAAAAAAACATTTTATACGAAAATGTTCAATCAAACCAGGCCGCGCCCCAGACCTTAGGCGCATGTTTTCTGCGAGCCCGCGCGCTTGAAATCCACATAGACAAAACATAGGAGCCATTATGTGCAGAAATTTAGGGGTAACATGACACAGACCAACACCGCGACCCACACTTTGTGCGAGCCTGCGCCGTCGAAATGCATTTGACTATGTCACAATAGCCTTTTTTTTTGCGAAAATTGATAGGCAAAAGACCGCAAGCCTGCACAGTCGCACTTAGACAAACCACCAAAACCATTTTATGCAAAAAACAAAGTAAAATGCTGCAGACCAAAACCGCAACCCGAGTTTGCGCCGTCGAAATGCGTATGGAATCATACGCACAAAACACCAGAGGTATTCTATTAGGAAAATGCGAGGAAAAAATGACATGATGGAGGAGCCACATCAAGCACCAGCTTTCACTCCTACCTTAAAACCTATCAATGTGGGCGGTTTTTTTGGCAAATTTCAATCCAGCACATCTATGTACTGAGACCTACCTTCCATTAACCTGAACATGCAAGCATCCTAGCCGGAGGAAACCAACCACGTCACAACAAAAATTGGTCCCGCCTCGTTGGCCCTCGACCTCGACCAGCCCCCGGTTGTTGAAAAACCTTGAAAATTCATGAATCCACATGCGGCCACAAGAATTATGACTGTCAGGGACCGAAGCGCGCAAGGATTTCAACGGGCGGTAATCGTGTAGATAGGCCTCAGGCGCCCACAATGTTGCACAACGAAAAAGGAACGACAAGAAAAAAGCAAACTGGAAAACAAAAACAACACTGCACACGAAAACAGTGCAAACAAAACAAAACAAAATAAAAACAATCTCCCTCCCAGAACCCCCTCGGAAAAAAAAAATGATCATGTCCACGGTTCCCTTGTACGCTACTTGCCCCCTTCTTGTTTGTCAGGGACAACAAAACGTAAAGAACAGCGGTGGTTTTGGTGTATGTCCCACCATACAAGCGTGATTCCAGGCACACTGTTGGACTGTTGGACGAAAAAATGTTTTAAAAATACCCATAATGATTGACACCTTTTGTCATTGATTGAACGGATTGTTTTGTTGTACGGTAACGAGAACCACGTCAAACATGATTCAAAATGCCACGTTACTGCGCATGTTGAGCGTTGTGGTCGGTAAAAACCAGAGCGGGGAAATTCATAACAATGACCCGACATGTCAACTTCATGGGCTGAGCGTGGCGCTTTGCACTTGAAGGAATTTTAATTTACAAGAATCATTTAGCATGTCGATGTTCTGCACATGTTCAAAACATTGTTTTGTGGGGAGATGAATGAACCATTTAGGACAAATTTGATATAACATTTCAGCCGTGTCAGTACGTTCATTGCAACGGAAATAAGAGCATTCAGAAAGTTGAGTTCGTAACGTTGAACGATGGGAAGGTTAATGATTCTGAATGTCATCCTTGCTCATATATTTATTTTTAGCCTTCTTTCTATGAGTATGGTTTCAATGTTCATTTGTTGAATTTGTAGGCGTTTGTCCGCATGAACACCATGAATTGGAAAGGCACACCAGCCCTAACTCCGGGGTCCCTCTCTAGTTTCAACAAAATCGTGAAGCCTTCCGTGCGTATGTAACTGTCGCGTGAAAATATAGTTGTTTCAACGTTGCGTTTTTTCTCATTTTGATGTGAACACCGAAATCTACAATCCCTGTTTGCATTTTTGACATGTGATGCTGTAGGCTCAATACGGCGCCCAAGTAGCACAAATGCAACCATAGGTACGGCAAATGTGTCCGGCGGAAAAAAGGTGACCATTGATTTTTTCACAACGATCCGATACATTCTGGTGGTTCATGCTTTACTTCCACACAGCCGCTAACACCGTTTTTCCTATTTGCACATTTCAACACATTCTGTCGTTGTTGGCGCCAACACCATATATTGTCAAGAGACCACACATAAAATTTATACTAGTAAAAAATAACACAATGATGATGATGATGACAACAATAACGCTTAGGAAACATTAGTTTTACGAGATCTTGTACTGAGGCGACGTACAGAAAATTGGATATATAGTAAAACTAACCGTACCTTTGACAGAGCTGCGGTGAGCTGCGGTCGTCATGTTGAACCATCGTGGTTCCGTTTTTGTTCCTCCACGCCTTTTCTCTTTTCATTTCCACCTAATAATTTACTTTCAAATTATGAACGCTGGTTGTTTGATGCTGGCTGGCGATTGAAAAGTGGGGTTTCCTTCCCTTGCACGCCTTTTCACTGTCAGCAATTTTCAGCACAAAGTGCTGCGTGGGAGGCCCTGGAGCGGGGAAGGTATATGGTGTAAGCAATGGAAGGGACTTTTTTCGGGAACATGGTTCCCCGTCACCCACGAAAAACCAAGCAACCTTGTGTTCGAATTTGCTATAATTTCACGTTTTGGCCAGGTTGTTTTAAAACACAGCACGTTTTTTTTTGAAGGACGGCGGCTGCATCCCGCAATCCGCCTTCAACACCGCAATTTTGTATTATATTGAAAATACGTTTTTATCGGTAACTTTCAAGTGACACTAAAAGTTTTAAAAAAATAATGCCTCCTTTTTCCTTTGTTTCGTTTTCGGTTTGTTTCATGTCAGGTTCGTTCCCTTCACGGCATGTTCGCACATGTTTGCACGTCAATTTCGTTCTGGTATCGTGTGCGAGGATAGTAAATATTGTTGTCTCTGCTTGCACCCAAAACACATCTGGACACTGCGCGGAACCAATCACTTTTGCGTTTAGCCAAACATCCCTAGCGACTATCCGCAGCAAAAAGGTGCGTGGAAAAAAAAACAAAAACCGATGTAATTAATTGTCAAACGGCTGTCAGATTCAAAGCCCTAGGCGTTGGCATATGGACATGCAGGGCACCGAACACATAAGCAGTCTTTATCACGCTTCGGCCGCAATGCCGGCCTTTCAACACCCAATGCATATTTTTCAGGTTACCATCGTCACTTGTTTGTGAGGGTTCAATAATGTTCACCAAAGCGGAATAAATTTCATTGTATAGTACAGACCGGTGAATGCTCCGTATTTTCCCAGCATCGCTAAAGCATTCGCGGCCGAACAACAATAGGCTTTACACAATTGCGGGATTTGTTTGCAGAAAAATTGTTTGAATGTTTATCGCCGGGATACGATACTGGATGCAAATTTATGCTCATGCCGGCGTCCAGCCTAAGCCTTTGCATTGGTGGGAATGCAGCTACTGCAGTAAGGCTACTGCATCATGTTACAGTTTAGTGGGCGGGTAAGGCATGAAAAATGGACGCTTGGTGCTGCAAAAATGTTTTTGCCATGCCTTGAAGCAGGGGGCGGCAGCATTCCCTTTTAACAGGGAAACAAAAAATCTAAAGCAACGGGGTTTCATTGAACAATTTTCACGCGAGCATGGCAAAATGAAATCAACGCGCCTCATGTTATATTTCCGCCATGTTTTTTGGACCGTGTTGGGACGAGGTGCACAACTGGAATCCTCATACAACGTGAGGTAGCCGCGCCACACTGATGGATTCAGGCCATTTTACAGCTAAATGAACGAGAAAATTTTGTTTTGTGCACATGTGTTCCCTCTACTTTCAAGTGCCCGCGTTTGCGTGGATGCAAGTACCCTTTTTGTTCCACCCTCCCTGGCAGGACGCGCAATTTCAGGACTCGAATTTCATTAGCTAGAGTGCCGGCACAACACTCTCACGCATCAACGCCTTCAATCATTTGCAGCGCCCGTGCCCGTTTTGATTGCCTGCCGGCTCCCAACAGATCCCGCTTCCTCTCGGCACGCAATAAGATCAGAAAAAGGCTAGACCGCAGAAACTCACTGCTTTGTCAAATTACTGGCCAGTTAAAGTTTCAACTGCTCAGAGACCAGCTGGTAGAATGTTCGCCACAGGTTGCAACCCTCCGGTGGGCCCTACTATCTTCTCCAGCCCTTCTCCTGGCACCAGCAACAACTGCTTTGCTGTGATCTGATCGACCCCCCCCAACCAAACAGAGAGTTTTCCAGAAAGAACCCGGTGCCGTACCGACCAGACGGCTGGCCGGGCATTTAAAATTAACAAAGGCGAAGATAAAATGCACGCTCTGAACTGCGTTTCCGGCAATTCCTGGGATGCTTCGGTTCCTCTCCCCTTTTTGTGTTTCTGCAAAAACTCAGGTGTCAACAACTTTGGCATGCAAGCGGCGTGACTCCCGATTCCACCACGTGTAACACCCAAAAAAATAAACATTTTGTTGATTGGCATGAGTTTAATTTGTTTACCATTTGGTATGAATACTGTTGGGTTCACAAAACCAGCGCGGTCAACACATCGTGTTTGGAACCCCCGGCCCGGTGAGAACTGCAAGGACTAACCGATGTCTTGGGACCCGGTTGATGGGTTGATGTTTTTAAAAGGGGCAAGTCAGCCGGTCATTTTGCTTAAGCAAACTCATTGAAACGTTGAAATAAATCGGAATGCCTCATGACACACAATTGCCAAAGGATTGTCAACAAATATTTGTTCTGTTTCATGGTCATGGGCCATTGCTTTAGATTCCAATACAACCGCACCGGTTCTGTATTGCAAAAATTTACGGACGAAACGATCCCGGAAGGATCTGCCCTCTTGTGAAAGGGAACCTGGATCAAATGTGATCGTTTCCTTTTTACGGTCCTCTGATATGGTTGCATGAACGATATGTGTTGCAATTGGGACCTTTACTTCGGTGGGGAACGGCGGGATCTGGAAACAAATGCGTACATAATGAAAATAAGTTTAACCAAGTTGTGACAAACACCCACCGAAGCATACCACGATCTTACGGGAACAACATTCATCACATCCCTTGTTAATCCAATTAATCAATGGATATGTGGCCCTTCACTTCCGCAACGCTGAAAATCAAATCATCGGAAGCAAATGGTTATGCATGATGAATATCAAGGCAATCATTTTGTTTGCATTGGCCCACGGAACAAACAAGTCAAACCAACTGCAAAATCATCCGGTGGTGGTTTTTGAACGCTTTCCTTCCCTGCAATTCGCCACATGAATATCCCCAACGATTTCCGATGCGCTGGCCAAGCATTGGTGCTGCTTCCGCATTAAGGCTGTTGATTGACAGAGCCATTCCTCTCATTACATTAGACTAACTACTCTTGGTTGCGAGCCTTTATTCTGCAAGCACGTTTGTGTGAATGTCGCCGAATGTCGCCGCTATCCCTTTGACAAGTTTTTGTTCCCCACTCGTGCGATTCAGGTGCTGACATCGTAATACGCAAAATTGGCGAAGAAAAAATTGGCATGGTGAACTCGACCTTAACTTAATATTACTCATCAGACCGGTTCAACAACGTCAGCAAGCTTCCTTTTTGTAGTAACATGGCTTGTCTCGAAGCCTCTGTTAGGTTTTAGGGTTAGGCTCTGCATGCCTATGCATTGAACTGCTACAGGAGGAAGTTGGGGAAGGTGGTGGGTCGTCGCAAAAGAGCGTGGGCAACCCTCCCGCCCTCCCTCTTGAGAAGAACGTTGCATAGCAGGCGCAATGCATCTGATCGCGTAAAGTGTCACAGGTGACATGCACATTACTCATCAGACCCGTTCAACAACGTCAGCAAGTTTCCTTTTTGTAACATGGCTTGTCTCGAAGCCTCTCTCCCCAATTTGCAAGATCTTTGAGATAAGCTCATTGGAGATTGCACAAGCGTCCTTTGTGACATCTTCTGCGCCATCAAAGAAAGGCATGCTGAGGTCGTTGCGTGACGGTGGGTCTGCTATATTGCACTTTGAAGGTACTCTGGCTAACAAGGAGTAGGTATGCGCACCTGCTTCAAACTCCGTGAAAAAACCTGCCAAAAGATCCAGTCTCATTGTCAGGAGTTCCCTTAAGGAGCGAGAATTTCGTACCCTCATTATCCACAAATAAGACACATTTCTTGCCTGCAACAACAGGTCTCCACAACGCAAAGGCTCAGGCAGATCAATGGCCTATGGGAACTGGGAAGTTTTGCCTCGGGAGGACTTCCCGACAAGCCACCAGGGTTCCAATTAGTGCTTTGGGGTACTAATGCTAGGATTAACGGGTTGGTAGCGACAGA
>Ga0126342_10008424_pt1 | contig 18478 bp, 6 predicted proteins | sample Cyp1metagenome_FD_92528 | JGI IMG/M metagenome (GOLD analysis project Ga0126342, IMG submission 92528) | Coral microbial communities from Lord Howe Island, Old Settlement Bay, Australia - Cyphastrea 1 metagenome | ecosystem: Host-associated > Invertebrates > Cnidaria > Coral ...
AAGACCCACTGCATAAGTTTGATAAACCGAAACAATACGCCCGATGATGGCATGAATGATGTTATTTGATTTCTGGACACTTTTCACTAGCTACTGGTTCCCAGAACCTATATTCAGGCACTGGACATGCCACGTGCCTGGATGCACCTTTTGAACCACATCCAGTGTAGCAACAAATTTCAATGGAGGAGCTGCACCGATGGACACAGGAGCCATCAACAAAGGAAAAGGAAAGGGCAAACACAAAGGCGAAGGCAAAGGAAAGAAAGGCAACAAAGGAAAAGTATATGGACAACAAGGCTATGGCTACGGAGGACAAGGCAAAGGAAAAGGGCCCATTGGACAAACAGTCCAATACAAAAATCCAGCAACTATGCACAAGGAAAAGGAAAAGGACAAGGAAAGGCAAACGGCCAAGGAAAAGCATATACAACAGGCTGCTACAGATTTGGCCAACAAGGTCACACGGCAAAAGACTGCAGAGTTGCAGTGCACAACATACAAGAGGACGGCCAAGAAAACTACAACGATGCAACAGGGCAGCGGTATGGACCACAGACCACCTATGACAACCAGTGGTGGACCAACGACCAAACACAAGTTAATGCAGTGCAGCAACCACAACAACTTGCACTTTCAGCACCTTCACAATTAGATGCAACGCCAGCATTGCATATTGCAGCGGTCACAGTACCACGCAACAGCAACAGCATAGTCAGAGCGCCAGACATGAGCATGATCACAAACCTCAACAAGGATGAACTGAGGACAAGAAAGGCCAAACCTGAGGACAGCAACAGAAGATCCCATTGAGGTCTATGGGTACGAGTGGGTCTACATGACCAACGAAAGCAACTAACAGATTGTGATCCCGTTCTATGTATGCTCTATTTCACAGCCAATTTTGTGAGTAACAAGACTGACAGAACAAGGTTTGACAATCCACCTCAGTGAACAACCAACAATCACACACCCAAACGGGTTTGAAGCAAAACTGCGAGCAAAGGAAGGAACATACTTCCTACCTGTGAACAACACAGGAACACCACCGAACTACAAGCTTGACGTCCACGAGACACAATAAGGAATCAAAGCAACAATATCACTCAGCACCTTGACAAGAGGGAGGAGAGGAGGAGCGCAATGGGTGACACACCAACATGACATCTGGACATACAACACTCAAGGATACTTGGCGAGACTCCACAAAGCCAAGCGCAGAGCAACGTACATGCCAGATCAACAATGCCCAGTTCCGATGGACGAACTTGAGGAATACAGAAGAATTATAGCCCGCAAACACAATGGCACAACAGAAGACTTTGAGGAGAAACTCCACAGCCTTGAACACAGCCAACAGAAGAGGATGCTTCACACAGCATGGAAAGGTGAAACGTGGTTCAAGGTCAAGAAGAACGCACGACCACCAAAGCCGGATTCCAACACAGACATCATCAAGCCAAGCACGCCCAGCGCCCGACCAGCAACAACCGGAACAAGGACAAGAGAGGAGGAGATACACTCAGAAGAAGCCAGCGAGGCCAGACGAGATGGCAGCAAGCAGTGAGCAACGGCCAAGCAATGAACAACGACCATACTCAGCAACAGGCATCCCAAGGCCAAAGGAACTTCCAGCAACTGAGGACTACTGACTACTGGATCTGTGAAGGGCACCTTTGGAAAAGAGTCCACATCAAGCCCAGAACACAAGGCTACATACGAACAGAACCCTACATACCACAACAAACACAAGACAGACCAGATGTTACCAAGCTGATCCCTGAGAGGACAACAATCATCAGGCCAACATCAGGAGCAAGATGGTACAGGATCGATGACGATTGGACAACCAAGCGACAAGCAACTTTGAATGTCCCATGGACTGGCTCAACAAACTTTGAGGAGAGCACCTCATACAAAGACGAGATACACGATGTGGATGAAGAAGACCCACAAGAAGCAAATCCAGCAAGAGGACTCACAGCACCAGCGCAACCAACACAACAGGAGAGAGCAGAGCATGAACTCACACATCTACCTTTCAGAAGTTGGTGTCCAAGATGCGTAGCCAACAAGGGTAGAGCAGACAACCACCCAAAACAAAGAGCAAAATGCCAGTAGTGCAATTTGACTTCTGCCACTGCAAGACAGAAGGAGAACCAACAACAACCGCAATCGTCACCGGGATTGATGTGGAAACAGGCATGATTATGGCAACAATGGTAGGAGACAAGCAACAAGACCTCCAGTACCATGTCCAATGCATCCAGTCATTCCTCAAGGAATGCAGCAGAGTACAAGCAGTACTCAACAGCACTATATTACAATCAGACCAAGAAGACCGCCTGATAGCACTCCTACAAACAGCAGCAGCAAGCAAGATGGGCGGCAACATCACCGTCAGGCAATCACCACCATACAGTTCACAAGCACAGGGCAGCGTTGAGCGGCTCCATCGAGCACTGATGGGACAAATTTGAACACTGAGAGCCCAATTACAACAAAACTACGGCGGGACAATCACCAGCAAACACCCAATCGTACCATGGCTGGTACGACACACCGCGTATCTACTCAACAGGTACGCAACACACTCGGACGGCAACACCAGCTACTTCCGCAGATGGAATAAAGACCACAGAGCGCCACTCTGCGAGTTTGGAGAAACAGTACAATATTTGTTAACAACCATCGAACAACTTCCAAAGATGGAACAGCATTTCTTCAAAGCCATCTGGCTTGGAAGAGACACAGCAACAGGAGAAGCACTCCTGGGCATCGGCAGCAAGGTTGCCAGAGCAAGAACAATCAGATGCATGCCCAAGCCAGACAAGTACGAGTACGACAAACAAATGTTTGACATCATCAGCAGAACAGGACACACCATGACAACACCACCAACATCACAAGCACAGCTACGGCCACCGATGGTCTTCCATCCACCCAGATGACCAACAACAACGACAGAGACATCCAAGGAACAAATGACAATAACACCAGCACCAACAGGTGGACCACAACTTCCACCAAAAGCTATCGCAGACACACCAATGGCATCAGCAGCACCAGCCTTGGCCAACTCACCAATGGCCACAGCACCAACAAGTTTCACAGCAGGCAGGCAATGCCATCACCACCAAAGCAAAGCGACACATGACAGACGACATAGCAGAAGGAAGTGCAACAAAGCAAGAACGAACAGCCACACAGCAGGAAGCACCAGCCCGTCCAGAACCAACACAAGAACAGCCGAAAAGCAGACTCACGATCACAAAGGTCACCATCCAAACAAAGCAAGGAGAGGAGATCACAGCCTACTCCTGTGAGGACGTAACAGGGCGACAAACAGAAAGGATTCTCCTTGAACCCATTGTGAACAACACAGATGGTCTTGACAAACAGAAGACAATTGAAGGGACGAAACAGGGATCCTTTCGATGAAGCAACAGCAGGTTTACATGGAGGTTGACATCAACACTCTGACACCAGAACAACGCAGGAACATCATCCAGTCTTGCTGGGTCCTACGCGACAAGGGCAATAAGGTCTGAGCAAGAATTGTCGCAAAAGGCTTCACAGAAACAGTGACTGACCTGGATGACATTTATGCGTCAACAAAAATCTTTCTGTGTGTTGAGAACACTCCTCACACTAGCATGCAACAACAGATGGATTGCCCTGACAGGAGACATTTCAACAGCTTTTTTACATGCGGCAGCAGCAACAGCGGACCTGCCAAAGGAGTTCTACAACCCGGAGGGCAACATCATATGGAAACTGCTGAAAGCAATCTACGGACTACGTAGCAGCCCAAAAGCATGGCAGAAACACCTGGCAGAAGTTCTTCAACAGGTTGGACTTCACCGCAGCACAGCGGAACCCAACATCTACATGACAACAACTCGCAACTGCTTCGTCTTGGTCTACGTTGACGCCCTGCTTTTTCTTGGACAGGAACAGACCGTCAACACGCTCTTCAAGGCTCAGAACAGCAAGCCAGCACCAGCACCAGGTACAGTACATCAGCACTGAAGATGGCAATAGCAGACCATGAACAAGCACTTTCAGTAGAAGAACATGCTCAATACAAACGAGCAGTCGGAAAACTACAATGGGTGACATACACCAGACCCGACACCAGCTATGCAACAGAAGAACTAGCAAGAGCATTGCAGAAGCCAACAACAGCCGATCAACAAAAGCAGAAACACCTTCCCAGGTACATCAAGGAAACAAAGCACTACAAGCAGATCATTCGACCAACAGTGAATCTCCCAGCAAAAGCAATTCCTGACCTCAACGTTTTCGTAGACAGCGATTGGGCAGGATGTCCCACAACAAGTAGATCCACAACAGGATTTCTCATCACATTGCTTGAAACAACAATCAACTATGGAAGCAGAACACAGGCAACAATTGCACTCTCTAGTGCGGAGGCTGAGCTATACGCCATCAGTACTGGCGCAAAAGAAGCACTTCTTCACATCAGAAACCTCTTGATGGAGCTTCTCAACGTCAACAAGATCAACATCAAGACCCACACAGACTCATCAAGTGGCAAGAGCATGGCCACAAGGATCTCACGCGACTATGTGAGACTGATCGAAATCCACACAAACGACAGCCCAGCAGACATATTGACCAAGCACGTCTCAACAGAGACTCTGCAACGACACCTTCAACAAGCTGGACTTGGCATCCAGCACCTCAACCTTCACTGAAGCCACAAGCAAACAGTTTCACCAGCAGCTTGCAACCAGCGAGCAGCAACACCAGCATTCACTGCAGCGCGCGTGCACCAATACATACAAGTTTCACTATCCTCAGCCATGGGATCAACAATACTTGATCAACCTTTTGCTGTATATCAACATGATATCACATCAAGTATGTCGACACACTTTTTCATCATGGACATCTTCAACATGTATGGCCACCATGATGGAGTACACGTTTTTTCTTTGAATTCAGCACTTTGATTTGTGCAAGTTTTGGATGTCAACATTTTGTTGACAACAGAGTTCTCGTCGATTGCACCCGTTTTGGACAACCAGGTCCAACAGCACGTCTTTTTCTGGTACAGTGAGGAACAGTACCGAAGTGCAACATCCAGCGGGATGTCCATTGCCAACATCGATGGAGAAACATTCTCTCCAACATGGTCACATGCCATCGGTAGCCTCAGCCTACACGACGCAATGTGTTGCGCTGGCTACCAGCTTGGCCAACTGCATACATTGACTTCGAACTTCAACAAGTTCTATGTCATCATGTTTCAAGTTGATGCGGTCAACGTGATGTACGGCGCAGCCAATGGAACAACATCCATTTTTCAACAGGGCTGAATGCACTACACAGCTTCAGGTCTTAAATACAGCATGAGTTGCCAAGAAATTGCAACTCAGGTTCACTTCGAGATCAATGGTGCCATCAACAACATGTTCAAGGCTTTTCCTGGGAAACAGGGTACTGCTGGACGTACCACCTGGCAGTCAACATCCAGGACACCTTCAACAAGATGAATGATCGCACGCATTGGATTCACTACCCAATGCAACAGGCCATTGAATACGCTGGCCTCAGTATGTTCCGGCTGTCAAGCGCCCAGGCGAGAGCCAACAGCAGATGTTGGAGTATTGCAAGGCACTCAACATCACCTTGAGTGTCAACAATGACCTGGCTGAGGATTGCATCAGGGGAAGTTCAACATTTCCCAACCGGATGATTGAAACCAACTCACAGCCTGACTGTGAAGAGCCAAGATCGAGATGCAAAAGACTGAGGAGTCTGCCAACACGACTCCTAATGCAACGATGGAAACAACAATGACTGCAGCAGACCAACTAGATGTCCAACAAACGGTGGAGCTCAGACAACACCCTGATGCCATAGGGCATCAAACCAACAGAGCAGAAAAGTGCGACATGGACTTCCACTACGACAAAACAACTGAGAGGTGCATCAACAAGTGATTCGGGCAGATAAGGAACACTGTGATCAGCATTTGATCAACAGACATTCCTTCTGTCAACATCATGATTGTAAAGTGTACAGGATCGACCTCAACATAGCCGTTAATACAGTTTCAGTTCAACATGTAAAAAGTGATGAAGTGGCGTGCAACGGTATGCAACACCAAGTCAAGGAGGGGTGTTAAGCATCAACATTGTTTACTACGTTCATACTGATGGTCAACACCTTGGCCCAACATCAAGGCCTTGAGTCAGCCCGGAAGCCAACTGTTAAGACAACAGATTGGCAGTACAACAATACAGGATGTGCAACAAAAGGGTTGCTTCAACAGCGCACAGCTTCAGCAGCGCAACATACTGTTCAACAGCTGCCTGAAACTTTTCATGTATGTATGTATGTATGTATGTATGCATGTATGTACGTACGTACGTACGTACGTATGCATGCATGCATGTATGTCTGGATGGATGGACGGATGGATGCATGGATGCATGGATGCATGGATGCAGGGATGCATGGATGCATGGATGCATGCATGGATGCATGTATGCATGCTCGTGTTTATATATATATATATATATTCACATTTGTGTGCATATATGTGGGTTCGTCTGAACCCGCACATCCGCTGGTTGATCACCATTTTCCCCGCTAACATTGTTTAGGCAGGTGGTATACCCCACATTGGTTGATATATGCCATTGAATATCCCTATTCTATCCCCACTTTATCCCCATTATAGATGTATATACTATCATGCGGTTGGGAGACTCTAAGTAGCTCCATCTATGGGGAATATGGTTATACCATGTTATACCCCTAGCTCCTTAGTTCCCAAACACTGGTAAAGCAATAGAATAGCACAAGGACCCACCATCCCCCGGCACAATTTAGCAACTTCCAGGGGGTGCGGTGGCTCGATGGAGATCCGTCCTGGTTGTCGTGTTAAGTCAAAATCGATCTATCCATTTATCCAATTTAATCCTATCTAGTCCGATCTATCTGATCCTATCTAGACCTACTTTGTCTAATCCTATCTATCTAATGCTATATATCTAATCCTATCTACTCAATCCTATTGTCGAATCCTGTCTCTCTAACTCTATCTATATAATCCTACCTTTTGGTATCTTGTCCGTTCTTATGTTGACTTATCCTATCTTATGTTTTCTTATCCTATCTATCTATCCGTCTATCCAACCAACCACCCATCCATCCATCTGTCTTTCTCTCTCTCTCTGTTTAATCTAGCGATTTATTAGCTGATCTAAATAAATAATCTTACATCTCAGCAAAAAAACTCAAGAACAAAAAAGGTTTCAGGATGCAAAAGGGAAAAAATGGGGAAAAAACCGTTTTAAGACTCTGTTAAACCATCTCTCCCCAGCTTCGGTAGGGCTCGTTGTCCCTCGGAGTGTTTGAATCCAAAAATCCATGACGCTCCAAGAATGACGACACCTTCGCCTCAGAAACTGTCCGAAGAGTTCCGAAGCTGGTCGTCCCTTTAACGAAGTTTGGTTGAGAACGGGATACCCCGTTCATGGATTGTTATACACATTGTGACAATCCTCAATATATTGGTTCGTATAGTCCCCCAGAATCATCAACCAACGGAGGTTTCGAACAGTGCTCAATTAATGTCAAGCCTGGATTCATAAACCCCTACATGTTCAGGCTGTTGATCATTGGAGGGCTACCATTGAAGTATCAGATGAACTCACTATTTGAGGTGTTGACCATTGGAGGGGTAGCATGCATAAAAAAGAAACAGATGAACTCACAGCCTTTGGGGAGTACCCCCCCTCATAAACCATGGTCATTGGCAACGGTTAGGGGTGGGTTCGCCCATGTTTTGAAGGGAGAAGTGTAAAGGGGTGAATTCTATCACAATATGATCAAGCACCCAGAAAAGCCTGTCATCTGCTCGCAAGTGGCCTTTCGCTGTTCTTTGGCTCGGTCCGAGTCGGGATCAAAGTTCGCATAGCTCATCGGCATGGCGGACGAATCAACGATGGAACCGCGAGCGGCTCAGAGTGGTCCGACGCAACGAGGGTTATGGCAGCTACACAATCTGCAGGTGTTTTGTTGGAGCCGAATTACACCGTAAGTTGCAAAACTGCAAAAGGATATGTATCTTTATCACTGTATGCATATGCGCATATAAGCGAAGGGAGTTTTCAAATCTAACTTCTGACAATATGGACAGGTGCAGCAACATTGGGGACAGCAGTCGGAAAAGAGAAAGGAAGAAGAGAGAAGATCAGAGAAGAGAAAGGCAGAAAAAATGTTTTGTGGTTTCGGAGGGTCGAAAAGTAGGCTGGCTAAAGCGGCGGGTGCGGAGCCATCTGGGGAGATTCGAAGTCAAAAGGTTAAAAACACCTCACATCCGGAGCTATTTTGCCAGTTGAGATGTTGGAAAAGTGCAGGCTGCTGTGGCGCGAAGCACATTCGCAAGCCAAAAGTGTTCAAAACTGACCTTCTCGGACCACTTTTGGGCGTTGAGATGTTGAAAACGTGCACGCAACTACAACTACAACTCCAACTACACTACACTACACCAGACTACAACTACACTACACCACACTAAACTACACTACACCCACACCTGCAGCTACACCTACACCTACAACCACAACTACAATTACACTACAACTGCAACTAGAACTGCAACTGCAACTTGAACTTCGCTACACTACAACTACAACTACAACTCCAAGTGCAACTCCAACTACACTAGCCTACAACTACAACTAGAACTACAACTACACTACACTAGAGATAGATAGACAGATAGAGAGACTCAGAGAGAAGGTGACAGAGAGAGTCAAAGAGAGAGAGAGAGAGTCAAAGCGAGAGAGAGAGAGAGAGAGACTGAGAGCCTCAACCACTTTTCGATCCATCAGTGGGTTCGCTCTGCCATCCATCACAACAACTCACCTCTCCTATGGTTTCCTATCTTTGAAACTTCCGCCAGCGCCTTGGTGTGGAACTACTGGTATACATATCACATATATGTACAGTTCAAACAGGTGTATATACATAGTGTGTATATATATATATATGTACATATGCAGTGAATGTGTGTGTGTACATATATATATATGTATATATAAACAAATAAATATATATATAAACAAATAAATATATATATATTAATATATATATATATATTGAAATATATATATATATATATATATTGAAATATATATATATATTGAAATATATATATATATTGAAATATATATATATATATTGAAATATATATATATATATATTTCAATATATATATATATATTTCAATATATATATATATTTCAATATATATATATATTTCAATATATATATATATATATATATTTCAATATATATATATATATTAATATATATATATTTATTTGTTTATATATATATTTATTTGTTTATATATACATATATATATATGTACACACACACATTCACTGCATATGTACATATATATATATATACACACTATGTATATACACCTGTTTGAACTGTACATATATGTGATATGTATACCAGTAGTTCCACACCAAGGCGCTGGCGGAAGTTTCAAAGATAGGAAACCATAGGAGAGGTGAGTTGTTGTGATGGATGGCAGAGCGAACCCACTGATGGATCGAAAAGTGGTTGAGGCTCTCAGTCTCTCTCTCTCTCTCTCTCGCTTTGACTCTCTCTCTCTCTCTTTGACTCTCTCTGTCACCTTCTCTCTGAGTCTCTCTATCTGTCTATCTATCTCTAGTGTAGTGTAGTTGTAGTTCTAGTTGTAGTTGTAGGCTAGTGTAGTTGGAGTTGCACTTGGAGTTGTAGTTGTAGTTGTAGTGTAGCGAAGTTCAAGTTGCAGTTGCAGTTCTAGTTGCAGTTGTAGTGTAATTGTAGTTGTGGTTGTAGGTGTAGGTGTAGCTGCAGGTGTGGGTGTAGTGTAGTTTAGTGTGGTGTAGTGTAGTTGTAGTCTGGTGTAGTGTAGTGTAGTTGGAGTTGTAGTTGTAGTTGCGTGCACGTTTTCAACATCTCAACGCCCAAAAGTGGTCCGAGAAGGTCAGTTTTGAACACTTTTGGCTTGCGAATGTGCTTCGCGCCACAGCAGCCTGCACTTTTCCAACATCTCAACTGGCAAAATAGCTCCGGATGTGAGGTGTTTTTAACCTTTTGACTTCGAATCTCCCCAGATGGCTCCGCACCCGCCGCTTTAGCCAGCCTACTTTTCGACCCTCCGAAACCACAAAACATTTTTTCTGCCTTTCTCTTCTCTGATCTTCTCTCTTCTTCCTTTCTCTTTTCCGACTGCTGTCCCCAATGTTGCTGCACCTGTCCATATTGTCAGAAGTTAGATTTGAAAACTCCCTTCGCTTATATGCGCATATGCATACAGTGATAAAGATACATATCCTTTTGCAGTTTTGCAACTTACGGTGTAATTCGGCTCCAACAAAACACCTGCAGATTGTGTAGCTGCCATAACCCTCGTTGCGTCGGACCACTCTGAGCCGCTCGCGGTTCCATCGTTGATTCGTCCGCCATGCCGATGAGCTATGCGAACTTTGATCCCGACTCGGACCGAGCCAAAGAACAGCGAAAGGCCACTTGCGAGCAGATGACAGGCTTTTCTGGGTGCTTGATCATATTGTGATAGAATTCACCCCTTTACACTTCTCCCTTCAAAACATGGGCGAACCCACCCCTAACCGTTGCCAATGACCATGGTTTATGAGGGGGGGTACTCCCCAAAGGCTGTGAGTTCATCTGTTTCTTTTTTATGCATGCTACCCCTCCAATGGTCAACACCTCAAATAGTGAGTTCATCTGATACTTCAATGGTAGCCCTCCAATGATCAACAGCCTGAACATGTAGGGGTTTATGAATCCAGGCTTGACATTAATTGAGCACTGTTCGAAACCTCCGTTGGTTGATGATTCTGGGGGACTATACGAACCAATATATTGAGGATTGTCACAATGTGTATAACAATCCATGAACGGGGTATCCCGTTCTCAACCAAACTTCGTTAAAGGGACGACCAGCTTCGGAACTCTTCGGACAGTTTCTGAGGCGAAGGTGTCGTCATTCTTGGAGCGTCATGGATTTTTGGATTCAAACACTCCGAGGGACAACGAGCCCTACCGAAGCTGGGGAGAGATGGTTTAACAGAGTCTTAAAACGGTTTTTTCCCCATTTTTTCCCTTTTGCATCCTGAAACCTTTTTTGTTCTTGAGTTTTTTTGCTGAGATGTAAGATTATTTATTTAGATCAGCTAATAAATCGCTAGATTAAACAGAGAGAGAGAGAAAGACAGATGGATGGATGGGTGGTTGGTTGGATAGACGGATAGATAGATAGGATAAGAAAACATAAGATAGGATAAGTCAACATAAGAACGGACAAGATACCAAAAGGTAGGATTATATAGATAGAGTTAGAGAGACAGGATTCGACAATAGGATTGAGTAGATAGGATTAGATATATAGCATTAGATAGATAGGATTAGACAAAGTAGGTCTAGATAGGATCAGATAGATCGGACTAGATAGGATTAAATTGGATAAATGGATAGATCGATTTTGACTTAACACGACAACCAGGACGGATCTCCATCGAGCCACCGCACCCCCTGGAAGTTGCTAAATTGTGCCGGGGGATGGTGGGTCCTTGTGCTATTCTATTGCTTTACCAGTGTTTGGGAACTAAGGAGCTAGGGGTATAACATGGTATAACCATATTCCCCATAGATGGAGCTACTTAGAGTCTCCCAACCGCATGATAGTATATACATCTATAATGGGGATAAAGTGGGGATAGAATAGGGATATTCAATGGCATATATCAACCAATGTGGGGTATACCACCTGCCTAAACAATGTTAGCGGGGAAAATGGTGATCAACCAGCGGATGTGCGGGTTCAGACGAACCCACATATATGCACACAAATGTGAATATATATATATATATATAAACACGAGCATGCATACATGCATCCATGCATGCATCCATGCATCCATGCATCCCTGCATCCATGCATCCATGCATCCATGCATCCATCCGTCCATCCATCCAGACATACATGCATGCATGCATACGTACGTACGTACGTACGTACATACATGCATACATACATACATACATACATACATGAAAAGTTTCAGGCAGCTGTTGAACAGTATGTTGCGCTGCTGAAGCTGTGCGCTGTTGAAGCAACCCTTTTGTTGCACATCCTGTATTGTTGTACTGCCAATCTGTTGTCTTAACAGTTGGCTTCCGGGCTGACTCAAGGCCTTGATGTTGGGCCAAGGTGTTGACCATCAGTATGAACGTAGTAAACAATGTTGATGCTTAACACCCCTCCTTGACTTGGTGTTGCATACCGTTGCACGCCACTTCATCACTTTTTACATGTTGAACTGAAACTGTATTAACGGCTATGTTGAGGTCGATCCTGTACACTTTACAATCATGATGTTGACAGAAGGAATGTCTGTTGATCAAATGCTGATCACAGTGTTCCTTATCTGCCCGAATCACTTGTTGATGCACCTCTCAGTTGTTTTGTCGTAGTGGAAGTCCATGTCGCACTTTTCTGCTCTGTTGGTTTGATGCCCTATGGCATCAGGGTGTTGTCTGAGCTCCACCGTTTGTTGGACATCTAGTTGGTCTGCTGCAGTCATTGTTGTTTCCATCGTTGCATTAGGAGTCGTGTTGGCAGACTCCTCAGTCTTTTGCATCTCGATCTTGGCTCTTCACAGTCAGGCTGTGAGTTGGTTTCAATCATCCGGTTGGGAAATGTTGAACTTCCCCTGATGCAATCCTCAGCCAGGTCATTGTTGACACTCAAGGTGATGTTGAGTGCCTTGCAATACTCCAACATCTGCTGTTGGCTCTCGCCTGGGCGCTTGACAGCCGGAACATACTGAGGCCAGCGTATTCAATGGCCTGTTGCATTGGGTAGTGAATCCAATGCGTGCGATCATTCATCTTGTTGAAGGTGTCCTGGATGTTGACTGCCAGGTGGTACGTCCAGCAGTACCCTGTTTCCCAGGAAAAGCCTTGAACATGTTGTTGATGGCACCATTGATCTCGAAGTGAACCTGAGTTGCAATTTCTTGGCAACTCATGCTGTATTTAAGACCTGAAGCTGTGTAGTGCATTCAGCCCTGTTGAAAAATGGATGTTGTTCCATTGGCTGCGCCGTACATCACGTTGACCGCATCAACTTGAAACATGATGACATAGAACTTGTTGAAGTTCGAAGTCAATGTATGCAGTTGGCCAAGCTGGTAGCCAGCGCAACACATTGCGTCGTGTAGGCTGAGGCTACCGATGGCATGTGACCATGTTGGAGAGAATGTTTCTCCATCGATGTTGGCAATGGACATCCCGCTGGATGTTGCACTTCGGTACTGTTCCTCACTGTACCAGAAAAAGACGTGCTGTTGGACCTGGTTGTCCAAAACGGGTGCAATCGACGAGAACTCTGTTGTCAACAAAATGTTGACATCCAAAACTTGCACAAATCAAAGTGCTGAATTCAAAGAAAAAACGTGTACTCCATCATGGTGGCCATACATGTTGAAGATGTCCATGATGAAAAAGTGTGTCGACATACTTGATGTGATATCATGTTGATATACAGCAAAAGGTTGATCAAGTATTGTTGATCCCATGGCTGAGGATAGTGAAACTTGTATGTATTGGTGCACGCGCGCTGCAGTGAATGCTGGTGTTGCTGCTCGCTGGTTGCAAGCTGCTGGTGAAACTGTTTGCTTGTGGCTTCAGTGAAGGTTGAGGTGCTGGATGCCAAGTCCAGCTTGTTGAAGGTGTCGTTGCAGAGTCTCTGTTGAGACGTGCTTGGTCAATATGTCTGCTGGGCTGTCGTTTGTGTGGATTTCGATCAGTCTCACATAGTCGCGTGAGATCCTTGTGGCCATGCTCTTGCCACTTGATGAGTCTGTGTGGGTCTTGATGTTGATCTTGTTGACGTTGAGAAGCTCCATCAAGAGGTTTCTGATGTGAAGAAGTGCTTCTTTTGCGCCAGTACTGATGGCGTATAGCTCAGCCTCCGCACTAGAGAGTGCAATTGTTGCCTGTGTTCTGCTTCCATAGTTGATTGTTGTTTCAAGCAATGTGATGAGAAATCCTGTTGTGGATCTACTTGTTGTGGGACATCCTGCCCAATCGCTGTCTACGAAAACGTTGAGGTCAGGAATTGCTTTTGCTGGGAGATTCACTGTTGGTCGAATGATCTGCTTGTAGTGCTTTGTTTCCTTGATGTACCTGGGAAGGTGTTTCTGCTTTTGTTGATCGGCTGTTGTTGGCTTCTGCAATGCTCTTGCTAGTTCTTCTGTTGCATAGCTGGTGTCGGGTCTGGTGTATGTCACCCATTGTAGTTTTCCGACTGCTCGTTTGTATTGAGCATGTTCTTCTACTGAAAGTGCTTGTTCATGGTCTGCTATTGCCATCTTCAGTGCTGATGTACTGTACCTGGTGCTGGTGCTGGCTTGCTGTTCTGAGCCTTGAAGAGCGTGTTGACGGTCTGTTCCTGTCCAAGAAAAAGCAGGGCGTCAACGTAGACCAAGACGAAGCAGTTGCGAGTTGTTGTCATGTAGATGTTGGGTTCCGCTGTGCTGCGGTGAAGTCCAACCTGTTGAAGAACTTCTGCCAGGTGTTTCTGCCATGCTTTTGGGCTGCTACGTAGTCCGTAGATTGCTTTCAGCAGTTTCCATATGATGTTGCCCTCCGGGTTGTAGAACTCCTTTGGCAGGTCCGCTGTTGCTGCTGCCGCATGTAAAAAAGCTGTTGAAATGTCTCCTGTCAGGGCAATCCATCTGTTGTTGCATGCTAGTGTGAGGAGTGTTCTCAACACACAGAAAGATTTTTGTTGACGCATAAATGTCATCCAGGTCAGTCACTGTTTCTGTGAAGCCTTTTGCGACAATTCTTGCTCAGACCTTATTGCCCTTGTCGCGTAGGACCCAGCAAGACTGGATGATGTTCCTGCGTTGTTCTGGTGTCAGAGTGTTGATGTCAACCTCCATGTAAACCTGCTGTTGCTTCATCGAAAGGATCCCTGTTTCGTCCCTTCAATTGTCTTCTGTTTGTCAAGACCATCTGTGTTGTTCACAATGGGTTCAAGGAGAATCCTTTCTGTTTGTCGCCCTGTTACGTCCTCACAGGAGTAGGCTGTGATCTCCTCTCCTTGCTTTGTTTGGATGGTGACCTTTGTGATCGTGAGTCTGCTTTTCGGCTGTTCTTGTGTTGGTTCTGGACGGGCTGGTGCTTCCTGCTGTGTGGCTGTTCGTTCTTGCTTTGTTGCACTTCCTTCTGCTATGTCGTCTGTCATGTGTCGCTTTGCTTTGGTGGTGATGGCATTGCCTGCCTGCTGTGAAACTTGTTGGTGCTGTGGCCATTGGTGAGTTGGCCAAGGCTGGTGCTGCTGATGCCATTGGTGTGTCTGCGATAGCTTTTGGTGGAAGTTGTGGTCCACCTGTTGGTGCTGGTGTTATTGTCATTTGTTCCTTGGATGTCTCTGTCGTTGTTGTTGGTCATCTGGGTGGATGGAAGACCATCGGTGGCCGTAGCTGTGCTTGTGATGTTGGTGGTGTTGTCATGGTGTGTCCTGTTCTGCTGATGATGTCAAACATTTGTTTGTCGTACTCGTACTTGTCTGGCTTGGGCATGCATCTGATTGTTCTTGCTCTGGCAACCTTGCTGCCGATGCCCAGGAGTGCTTCTCCTGTTGCTGTGTCTCTTCCAAGCCAGATGGCTTTGAAGAAATGCTGTTCCATCTTTGGAAGTTGTTCGATGGTTGTTAACAAATATTGTACTGTTTCTCCAAACTCGCAGAGTGGCGCTCTGTGGTCTTTATTCCATCTGCGGAAGTAGCTGGTGTTGCCGTCCGAGTGTGTTGCGTACCTGTTGAGTAGATACGCGGTGTGTCGTACCAGCCATGGTACGATTGGGTGTTTGCTGGTGATTGTCCCGCCGTAGTTTTGTTGTAATTGGGCTCTCAGTGTTCAAATTTGTCCCATCAGTGCTCGATGGAGCCGCTCAACGCTGCCCTGTGCTTGTGAACTGTATGGTGGTGATTGCCTGACGGTGATGTTGCCGCCCATCTTGCTTGCTGCTGCTGTTTGTAGGAGTGCTATCAGGCGGTCTTCTTGGTCTGATTGTAATATAGTGCTGTTGAGTACTGCTTGTACTCTGCTGCATTCCTTGAGGAATGACTGGATGCATTGGACATGGTACTGGAGGTCTTGTTGCTTGTCTCCTACCATTGTTGCCATAATCATGCCTGTTTCCACATCAATCCCGGTGACGATTGCGGTTGTTGTTGGTTCTCCTTCTGTCTTGCAGTGGCAGAAGTCAAATTGCACTACTGGCATTTTGCTCTTTGTTTTGGGTGGTTGTCTGCTCTACCCTTGTTGGCTACGCATCTTGGACACCAACTTCTGAAAGGTAGATGTGTGAGTTCATGCTCTGCTCTCTCCTGTTGTGTTGGTTGCGCTGGTGCTGTGAGTCCTCTTGCTGGATTTGCTTCTTGTGGGTCTTCTTCATCCACATCGTGTATCTCGTCTTTGTATGAGGTGCTCTCCTCAAAGTTTGTTGAGCCAGTCCATGGGACATTCAAAGTTGCTTGTCGCTTGGTTGTCCAATCGTCATCGATCCTGTACCATCTTGCTCCTGATGTTGGCCTGATGATTGTTGTCCTCTCAGGGATCAGCTTGGTAACATCTGGTCTGTCTTGTGTTTGTTGTGGTATGTAGGGTTCTGTTCGTATGTAGCCTTGTGTTCTGGGCTTGATGTGGACTCTTTTCCAAAGGTGCCCTTCACAGATCCAGTAGTCAGTAGTCCTCAGTTGCTGGAAGTTCCTTTGGCCTTGGGATGCCTGTTGCTGAGTATGGTCGTTGTTCATTGCTTGGCCGTTGCTCACTGCTTGCTGCCATCTCGTCTGGCCTCGCTGGCTTCTTCTGAGTGTATCTCCTCCTCTCTTGTCCTTGTTCCGGTTGTTGCTGGTCGGGCGCTGGGCGTGCTTGGCTTGATGATGTCTGTGTTGGAATCCGGCTTTGGTGGTCGTGCGTTCTTCTTGACCTTGAACCACGTTTCACCTTTCCATGCTGTGTGAAGCATCCTCTTCTGTTGGCTGTGTTCAAGGCTGTGGAGTTTCTCCTCAAAGTCTTCTGTTGTGCCATTGTGTTTGCGGGCTATAATTCTTCTGTATTCCTCAAGTTCGTCCATCGGAACTGGGCATTGTTGATCTGGCATGTACGTTGCTCTGCGCTTGGCTTTGTGGAGTCTCGCCAAGTATCCTTGAGTGTTGTATGTCCAGATGTCATGTTGGTGTGTCACCCATTGCGCTCCTCCTCTCCTCCCTCTTGTCAAGGTGCTGAGTGATATTGTTGCTTTGATTCCTTATTGTGTCTCGTGGACGTCAAGCTTGTAGTTCGGTGGTGTTCCTGTGTTGTTCACAGGTAGGAAGTATGTTCCTTCCTTTGCTCGCAGTTTTGCTTCAAACCCGTTTGGGTGTGTGATTGTTGGTTGTTCACTGAGGTGGATTGTCAAACCTTGTTCTGTCAGTCTTGTTACTCACAAAATTGGCTGTGAAATAGAGCATACATAGAACGGGATCACAATCTGTTAGTTGCTTTCGTTGGTCATGTAGACCCACTCGTACCCATAGACCTCAATGGGATCTTCTGTTGCTGTCCTCAGGTTTGGCCTTTCTTGTCCTCAGTTCATCCTTGTTGAGGTTTGTGATCATGCTCATGTCTGGCGCTCTGACTATGCTGTTGCTGTTGCGTGGTACTGTGACCGCTGCAATATGCAATGCTGGCGTTGCATCTAATTGTGAAGGTGCTGAAAGTGCAAGTTGTTGTGGTTGCTGCACTGCATTAACTTGTGTTTGGTCGTTGGTCCACCACTGGTTGTCATAGGTGGTCTGTGGTCCATACCGCTGCCCTGTTGCATCGTTGTAGTTTTCTTGGCCGTCCTCTTGTATGTTGTGCACTGCAACTCTGCAGTCTTTTGCCGTGTGACCTTGTTGGCCAAATCTGTAGCAGCCTGTTGTATATGCTTTTCCTTGGCCGTTTGCCTTTCCTTGTCCTTTTCCTTTTCCTTGTGCATAGTTGCTGGATTTTTGTATTGGACTGTTTGTCCAATGGGCCCTTTTCCTTTGCCTTGTCCTCCGTAGCCATAGCCTTGTTGTCCATATACTTTTCCTTTGTTGCCTTTCTTTCCTTTGCCTTCGCCTTTGTGTTTGCCCTTTCCTTTTCCTTTGTTGATGGCTCCTGTGTCCATCGGTGCAGCTCCTCCATTGAAATTTGTTGCTACACTGGATGTGGTTCAAAAGGTGCATCCAGGCACGTGGCATGTCCAGTGCCTGAATATAGGTTCTGGGAACCAGTAGCTAGTGAAAAGTGTCCAGAAATCAAATAACATCATTCATGCCATCATCGGGCGTATTGTTTCGGTTTATCAAACTTATGCAGTGGGTCTT
>Ga0126342_10008425_pt1 | contig 18478 bp, 16 predicted proteins | sample Cyp1metagenome_FD_92528 | JGI IMG/M metagenome (GOLD analysis project Ga0126342, IMG submission 92528) | Coral microbial communities from Lord Howe Island, Old Settlement Bay, Australia - Cyphastrea 1 metagenome | ecosystem: Host-associated > Invertebrates > Cnidaria > Coral ...
TGCTTTCCTTTTGGAGCCATCATTAAAATGTTCCTTCGGCACGGAGCACCGACGCTCCACGACATGTAGGAAGTCTCGACATAAGATGTGTCACGGAGCGTGCCCCCAAACGACTCCATTCCACGGAACACCGTATGCTCGTTGGCGCAATTCTTCAACCTGAGCTCGTGACCGCAGACCGCTTTATTCTTGTTTCCGTCACTCTTAAATCCAGGGCATTTCTACTTCAATCTGCGTGTTCCTTGCACTTTCTGTCCGTGTTGTGGTTGATGTGGAAACCAAACAGCAAGATACAGCGAGTTTTGAAAGCCCCGCCACAGGTTTGCCGGTTCTTTGTAGCAAACACTTGCAGACACTCTGGAATGTCTATAACACTGAAAACAACATCACCATAGCTGCTGGCAAAATCACTGTCTTTGCTTGCGCAAATTGAAAAGTGCATGTTTTCTTAGTAGCATGTCTATTTTTGCTGATAAAACATCTCAACGATTCCATCCCCTTAAACCCACAATGTGTCGCATCATCAGTTTCATTGAATTTCCATGTCAAATTCCCATGTGTTTTCCATGTTCCCATGGTTTTTCACGAACAAAAAACGTGAATTTCTCCTGGTTTCCCCGGAAACCCATCGATTTCTGGATGCCCAGCAGCACCGGATTTCGCACCTCCTCGTGGAGTTTCCATTTCTGCAACATGCGCATGGCTTCACGTACGATCTCCTGATCGACATGGCCATTCTTCGCGACAAATGGAGGTTTCCTTGGAGGTAGAGTACAATGTGGGGCCCGATTACGATAGCTAAGTCAGCACAGTTGGTGCAAGTAACTAAAATAACTCTTAATATTATATCCCATAGTATCCATGTATGGTATATATGCTAACATTTGGGGTATATTCATGGTAAATGTTACCATATATACCATACATGGATCCTATGGGTATAGTTAATAGTTGGATATTTGACACTCCAACTCCCGATGTAGAAAGGTTCAACATGGTTCAACCATATATAAGTGTAGTGTGGGCCCTCCAGTTGTGTTTGTTGGTTGATAAATCCCATAAACTATGGACACATCTACCATAAGCAATAGTTAACCAAGATATAAGTCAACTTAGCTATCTAGATTATCTAGGGGGTCTCACCGTACATGTGAAAACAAGTAAAGTTAAGTAATTCCATCAAGCATTCATATAAAACGGCCCCCAAATTATTTTTGGAAATCACATAACCATTGTTTCGTTTAGGGCGTGCTGAACATATTACAGGGAAACGATCAGACATATCACTAAAAACTGTAAATGTTGGTTCACCATATTCGTTCATGGCACATATAATGGCGTTCTTTTTTGAAAATGCGAATAATGTTTCAGGATAGATGGACGCACTATAATTAAAGATTCAGGTAGACAATCCGGATCTTTGGGTACTCTCTGGTAAACTAACAGTTTGCTATGGAAAAATCACCATCTTTAAGTTCGGTAAATCAACGAACTCAATGGGCCGTTATCAATAGTTTTTTTGTATGTTGACCAGAGGGTATATCCCCATTATCCACTATTCATTCATGATTCTTGATTGTTTTCCATTGTCAACCATTATGTTTTCTAACAACTATTAACCATCACTGACCATGATAAAGGGATTAACCATATATAACAACTGTAAAAACCATAGTTATAAGTATCATAAACCAGATATAACAACCATTAACCATGGATATTCCCAATCCCAAATGCTCCATGTATGGAATATTTACCAACATTTGCCCGAACAAAATCATCCAAATGTAGGTAAATATATCAGCACCATGGAGCATCTGGGAATGATATTCCCATAGACTGAACCAATAATATATGGAATGCTTAAACATCTGTCGAACGTCCGCGGATTCCCCGGATGGCCCGAGAGGCACGTTGTGGAGTTTTGGCACCCCCCCACTGCGTGCGTCCCCGTAAACACGTTATGTTTATTGGTTTATAAAAACCATGAATACTATAGTTATAAGATGTTGGAAGATGTCATACACCATAGAAATATATAGTTATGATAAACCATAGCTATAAGTATCATAAACCATATAGTTATTCTAGTTATACACCTACCATGCTCATCCGGTTCTTGCTCAAGTTCAATTTGGAAAAGAAAGAAAATCGCCTTCCAACAAACAGTTTGGTGGTGGGCCGAAATGAGGAACATGTATGGTAACTTAACTTTTGATGGGTCATCATCCATTGTACAATGTGGGGGCCCCCAAACGTTATGTTTATTGATTTATAAAGCCCATGACTACTATAGTTATAAGTATCATAAACCATAGTTATTGTAGTTATTTGCACCAACTTGGCTATCGTAAACGGGGGCCCCACATTCTATAGGCGTCATTTGGTCCGTATCCATGTCCCCTGTGCCACCCGAGCTGCCCAGCGCTGTCAACTATCCCTATATGTGCAAAGGCCAAAAGATGGTATATTAGCAATGGCCATTTCAAAAACCGATTTATTTGAGGTACCTACCATATATAAGGCCGAAAAATGTTAGGCCTAAATTTCAGGGAATATCCCCAGAAAATATGGCCAGAAATATGGTACGTTTACGTACCTCCATTAAATCGGATCCTGAAATTCCCATTGAATAAACCATAGTTGACCATAGTTATCCATGGGATATTAACCATATGCCATTATTATACCATGATCATGATTATTCCATGAAATCACCATTAAGACTCCATTACCGTTGACTATAGATATATCCACCATAAACCATTATTTTCACTAACTATAGATAAATCATTAATGCCACATTAATATTAATGATAGATAAATCAACCACCGTTAATATCCCAGTATACCATTATCCTATTATCTATAGCTAATTAGTGGATATATCAACCATTAACTAGTTCGTTATATCTACCATAAACCATCGTTTTTTCACCACTTGTAAGGCAACGAAACGATATCGAAAACGAGGGCCCCATGATTTCTTCCATCGTTCGCCGAGGATGGTCCTCTGGTTGCCGCGGAGGGGTCGCTTCACGTGTCCCGGGCCTTGGGTCATCGCATTTTCCATGCCGGTTTCATCATTCCATGGGTTTGGATGATAGGAGTATATATATATATGATTAATAGTGATGATCTATAAGAACAAAACTTGGATTTGAGTAATTTAAGTATTAATTATATAGTATTGTACAAAATGAAGTACGATACTATTGCATTAATCACAAACACCCCGGTTTCAATGTACCAAATATCAACCTTAATCACCCAGGTTTGGAATGATAGGATTATTAACGACAAGGCGGGGCCCCCAAAAGATAGTAAAATTGATGTTAAACTCCAATAACCATATGGTTTATGGTAAATAGATCCATCATTAAACAATAGTTGTTTTTGTTAACTATGGTTTTTCATGATTCATGATGGGTATATATTTACCAAACAGTACACCATAGTTGTTTGATAACTATGGTTTATGGTTATAGTGAATGGTGTTTTAACTGGGAGCCCCCCACCAGGTGGTCATAAACAAATCTCAACATTTTTTCGCTGCATGCGGGTGCAGGAGGCAGCCAGTACCAGCATCACCTTGCTGGCTTCAGCCAGTGAATCATACAATGTGAAGCCGTTTACGCGAAATCACTAGGTTTAAGTTGGTGAATATAACTATAATAACTATAGTTTATGATACGCAAATAACTATAGTTGGTGAGCAATATTTCATAAACCAAAAATCAAGTTAGAGGTCTTAAATCTTTAAAATACTGCTACAAGTTTGCCATGGCTATGCTGCTACCTCGACGCGCCTTTGACACCACCCTGGGACCGTGGACTAGACATGAGTTTTTGTCGTAGGAATGACATGGGTTTACAAACTTATGTTGAATCCAACTTATGAAATGTTGGACAAAAAAAAAGCCTGCAAAATTGGTTTATACCTCCAAACTATGGTTTATGATACGCACATTACTATAGTAACTATAGTCTTCATGGGCTTTATAAACTAAATTATAACACTTGGGGGCCCCACATTGTACTAATATGAATGGATTAGAAGCCCAGCAGAAAAGCAGAAACCCTCCGGGCTTCACCAATAAAGACCCATTTTTATGGTTCCAAATGTGTGAAAATCCTTGCAAAGAACTACTTCTACTGGTTGGTGGTTTCAACCCCTCTGAACAATATTAGTCACTTGGGATTATGAAATTCCCAATATATGGAAAATAAAACATGTTCCAAACCACCAATCAGACTATGATTTCTTAGGGAGTGTTGACTGTTAGTACGGGATTGATTCTTGGATATATTGAAGAACTTGGGTGAAGTGGCTTTACCCTGGTTTCCCAAGTCATTGCCCATGCAATGTGGGAATGCAAACCAATGCTGGGATGCGAGCCAATGTGGAGATGTGAGCCAATACTGATGTTGACACAACCACCCAAACAACTGATGGGTATTGGGAGATTAAGTTTTTTTTTGCAAAGTTTGCAGGTCTATTAGCTGCTGGCAGGAGAGTATGGACCCAACAAGTTGAATTTAATGGCCATTCATACCTATACATTTATACAACATATAATTGTATATATATATATATTGAAATATATATATATATATATATTGTATACATACATACATATATATATATATATTGTAAATATATATTTATATGTATATATATAAATATTGTATATATAAATATACATATAAAAATGTGTATATACATATATGGTATACATATAATATATATATATTGTATATATAAATATATTGTATACATACGCATATATATATATATATACATATATATATACATATATATATATTGTATATATATTTATTGTTTATATAAATATACATATAAAAATGTGTATATACATATATTGTATAATATATATATATTGTATATAATATATATATCTATATATATTGTAAATATACATATATTGTATATATATATACATAAAATAAATTGTGTATATATATATATACACATGGGAACATAATCCATAAATGGTGGACGCCTTCCGGCGGGCTACCTCAGTTGCAATGTTGGCTTCGGTCACCGGCTCAATCTGCCTGAAGCATTGGGGCCACTTCAAGTGACTATCGACCATTTGGTAGCCGCAGGTGGGATGGAGGCACCTCGTCTTGGGGAATTCCTGAATCTGCTTCACCGAGATGTCCTTCATTTGGAGCTGGAACCCATAGCGTCCGTACTCCCCCAGTTTCCACGGCGCAGATCCATCCCAGCTCGCCCTGCGTGGGATGCAAAGATCTACCACTGCCGCTCTGTACATGTGCACCCCCTTTTTTTCGATGTGGACCTCGACGCTTTCTCAGCCACAAGCATCAGTGCTCGTCATGGCAGTCACCTTCTGGATGTAGTAGCCTGACAAAAACTGAATCCGATACGACGCCGACGCAACACTTGCGAGCCCGGCAGTTTGACGATTTCTTCTTCATTCTTTGCAAAGGATCGTCGTCTCACAGACCTGCGGCTTGCAGAGAAATCAGAATTGGCGAGTGGTTTTTAAAGGAATCACTGTGGAGAACTTACATATTTGTGTATAATATACTGTATATATATATTCTATTATATATATATTAAATATATTATAAATATTATATATATAATATTATATTATATATATATTAGATATATATATATATATAAAATAATAGAAATCAATAGAACTCATATCTGATTGGCTGGAAACAAATCCAGGGGTGGACGTTATCCGATACATTGGAAAATCAACTATGAGATAATGTTCCAAAAATCCATCTCTGTGTCAAATGGCAAAAACACGAGTCATTGGGACTACCATTGAAGATAGCGATGGAATAGTATAATAATAGTATATACCAATGTATAATAATAGTAAAATAATAGTAAAATAATAGTATAATAATAGTATAATAATAGTATAATAAGAGTATAATAATAGTATAATAATAGTAAAAATAAGAGTTTAATAATAGTATAATAATAGTATCATAATAGTATCATAATAGTATAATAATAGTATAATGATAGAAAATTACTTGTATAATAATAGTATATATATATATATGCACCAATAACAGGTCTTAAATTGGTCAAAAAAATGTGCGGAACGTTTGGCTCATGCATAACAGTGACTTGCACAAGCCGTTGCACGTTGGCCGTTGCACATTGCTAGAATTCTCCAAGTCTTGACGAGGTTTCACCCCATGACAAGCAAGAAAAAACCGCAAGGTGGTGCCCCCGTTCGAGAACGCTAAGTTGGTGAACACAACTCCAATTTCACTATGGTTTATAGGTGATATATCTATAGTATTTATGGGCTTATAACCAATTTATAACTGGGGGGGCACCACCTTGCATGTCCCTTTAACAAGAAGCGTTTTTGAAGCTTCTTGGCTTACTTGGCTTGCTTGGCTTACCCCCGCAAAGCCCTCATTCACCAAGGTGTCGACCATGAATATCATGAATTACCACACGTCAATTTACGTTTCAACCTTCATGTTTGTTGAGGAAATCCTCACCATTTTTCCCTAGTCACAGCGAAAAGCGCACCCCCCTGCGGAAGGGGTCCCTGCCTGGTAAAATTCTCACCTCGCTGGGATGGGTTGCTTGAGTGGCCGGATGCAATAAATCTACCTCAACCTCATGTGAAAAATCGTGTAGCAGAGATGATTCTCCGAAATTCAAACTTGCAAGTTGATCATGAACCATGAAAAAATGTGAGGATGAAATGAACAGTGGGATATGGAAATTTACATTTTGAATGCTGAAACGTCAGATGTGCTCGATCATTGATGGACTAGTGCAAAGGGATGCATTCCAAAACCTATCCAACAACTTGCATAATCTATATGGATGTGTCCGACACTGGGCTCTACTCCGTAAAACCACATGTTTGTCACCACAACCTTGCCGCTTAAACATGCTTAAACCACGATTTTCCAGAATGTTTCACAGTGATGGCCATTTACCAGTTATAACTGGTTATTTCTATGGGATTATACATTCTATTTGGTTATAACTGGTTATAACTGGTTATAACTGGTTATAACTGGTAAATGGCCATAACTGCATGGAAGATCACAGATTTTCACAGCTCCGGATTCGCCCACGGGTGCCCCAACGGTCTTGGAGCTGCGCTGATCGGAAAGCTTCTTCTTTCAGGGCCTAAAAAACGAATGGGACCATGTGGACGGGATGAAAATGGGATGATATCATGGGAATCGATATTTGGGATTCCCATTGCATCATGGTTCTTAGTGACATTCCCATTTGGGGTCAGCAATCATGGGATTGACATATTGATTCAGATTCATGGTTCCCATGTATCAAGTTAAGTCCAACGGAATATCATGGGAATTCAGCAAATTCAGCAAATGCCCATTTGTATCATATGGCCTTAAGGGAATGTTTCATGGAATGTTTCATGGAATGTAATGGATGTGCTTGCTTCAGTTGGTGGTGTGTGCATGTGAATTTATGTGTTTCACGTAGAGCGTAGTCTTGGACTTCATTGCTCATGGAAGAAGAAGAAAAAGAAGAAGAAGAAAACGGGAATATGATGAATACGTAAATTGCATTTAATGGGGATGGGATAAAATATAATGAAATATGATGGGGTATCATGAATTTCCTTGTTGGTAATAGCTAAACACCACTGAACCATGGGATACAGAGTTAAGGTGCTTCAACTGTCAGAAAATGGAGATTACCTCTCAGCTTCAAGCAATTAGTATATATAGTAGATTTAAACCAATAAACAAATGAATGCAACCAACCAAATGGAACTATGATGGCTTATGATAGTGATGGACAATGACTAGTTACAATTTAAGTCCCGGATCCGTGGTTACTCCATCACAGTTCTGGGGATTTGGAGGCGAAAAAAACGATTTGACCGAAATTGCCAGTAATATGTGATTTTCATGTTAATGATTTTCATGTTAATGTTGGCAAGCATAATCCCACTCCAATTTTGCAAAAGTTGGAATTATGGTAGATGTATTGAACTAATGAATAGGGGTTTGAAAAACCAACAAACATAACTGCTTGTGTTGACCACCTTGCAGGTGAAAGGGTGAGGGTCATGTCGATGATGTCCCTGACTTGTTGGTAGCACGCGTGGTTCACCATGTAGGCGTGCTGTTGCGTCTGCTCCAGCACGTTGGCTGCTGTGTTCAGATTCCTCACACCCAACTCCTGGCAGAACTCCGGGGCCAAAATCACGCAGAGCCGCCCTGTGATTTTCTCCCCGCATTGGGGCTGAGTCCCAGCATTGTGGTACCCATCATGAAGCCGTTCCTTGTCTGCGGGAGGCATGGCATGAACATGCTTCACAAGGGCATTGAAGTTCGATTGAAAGGCTGGTTGTGCGATATACCACATACGCCATTCAATGGACTCGATAAGCCTCAGCTGGTAGGCTTCCGGCATCACATTGCAACGCTTAGAAGAAATCACCATTGAACCGGAAAGAATTGGGATTTATATTGATTTATATTGATTTAAATTGATTTAACTTGTTTTTTTGATTTATATTGATCTATATTGGTTGAAGATAGGTAAGTTTGTAAACATAACTAGCTTTACAGCATATGGTTTACAGTAGATATATCGAAGCATTCAATGGCGGTTACAGACCACCCTATAACTGAAACTGAGGGGCGACACATTGTATGATGCTATCATGTACGTGGTAAATTGATACATTGACATAAACTAATGCCTGTTATTGACCTTGGTGGGTGGTTATCTGCATAATGGTTGTCATAGTCAAGCTTCTTTTGAGAACCATATCATAATACTGATTATTATAATGATTATGTATATATATATATATTATATATATCATTATAAATCATGGTCTTGATGGTGCTTAGAATGACTTACTTACAGCGGCGATTACCAAGCTGTTTTACCCACTAGATAGACCATGATTGGCGAATATCCCATTTTGATGGCTGAATACATTTTGTGTGCGACTTACCCTCTGGTATCTCTGGTAGTATGAGATGGCAGTTTGGGGAAACAATGAAAAGAAAAACATGGTTTGGCGCTCATTCCCGTCACTTGCTGAATCAAAATTATGTCGCTAGCCATTGTTAAATTTCACTAATGTGGTTAAAACAATGTCATTTTTACCACCCATGACTGGAAATGGTTTCTACATAGCACCTATATATTTATGGTGATGACTTTCTGGTCATGGTAAACATGACATTGTTTTAACCACATTACTCATCCACTCAACATCCATTAATCATCAACAATCACCAAGTAATCACCATTAATCACCATTAATCATCCATTGAACCTTCATTACCAAATCGGTTTTCAAAAAATCGCTTGACCACCGAACCATCAGAGATGGTAGCTCCATATTTCCGTTAATTTGGTGCCCTCCAGCTATGTTTGTTGATAAAGGAAAGAAAAGCCCATTGACCATAAACCCAACAGTAATATATAGTAATTGGAGCTATGTTATATTTGTTTGTTGATACAGTAATGTTTGTTGATACAGTAATAAAAGCTATGTTTGTTCAATATACCATAAACCCAACAGTAGTTGGAGTTATATTTGCCAAGTTAGCTGACAGACTGGCGTGCCACCTCATACCCCCATTGAATGCATCTGTAGGATTCAAGTGACGACCCACATTAACTATAGATATATCACCTATAAACCATAGTGAAATTGGAGTTATGTTCACCAACTTAGCGTTCTCGAACGGGGGCACCACCTTGTAGGATCTCATGTGTTGCTGGCAAAAGCTCCCAATGAAAACCAATGAAATCGTCCATGTTTCTCAGTGAAATCACCTGCCAATTTCACTCACACCATGGATGGTATTGAATCAACCCTTACTTGTCGCAGTTGTGGTGCCAAGCTCACTGAGCATTGTAATTGTAATAAAAGAGAAAGAGAGAAAAGAGAGAAAAGAGAGAAAAGAAAGAAAATAGTATAACATGATATGTCCAAAGAAAAAACGTGAATATATCATAATATTTCCACCAGATTTTTGTTCATTTTTTCACCCCCAAAAGTGTGGACGGATGGCTGCAAGGATCCCAGGCTCACCAGCGACTGTGAAGGCCACCAAGCAGCTGCAGGTGCGATTTGGAATCCTCATATTTTAAAGAGGGAATTTCAATACGTATGGTGATGACCCTGTTTATTAAGTTACCTTAGCTAAGTTGACTCATAACTTGGCAGCTCATGATCAATATTCAGACTATGCCGGCAAAGCCATGTGTGGAGTCAATGATGCAACAGTTTTTGGCTCAGTCAGCGATTGGGAATAGGTCCAGGAGGCAGAGCTAGCCTCGGAAGATGTAGACAATTTTTTTCTTGTAGCAGAAAGCAAACTCCCTGGGGGACAGGCCACAAGGCGCTCTTTCCGGTACCAATGAAATGCAATCTTGGAATGCACTTCCAAGCCCTTCAGCTTCGGACCGCTGTCTGTCAAGTAGCGCGCTTCGTAGATCTTCTTGCCCTCCAAGATGCTCTGAGCATGGCGCCGCTAGAGGCTTGACCCATCAGTGTATTTCCACCATTTCCTGGTTGGTGGTTTCAACCCCTCTGAAAAATATTAGTCAGTTGAGGTTATCATTCCCAATATATGGAAAGTCAACAAATCCATGTTCCAAACCACCAACCAGATAAATCACTGTTAATCCCTAGAAAACCCCTAGAAACTGCCTATAACCCATATTATTCCCACAATGTGGGGCCCCCCAGTTATAAGTTGGTTTATAAACCCCATTAACCATAGTTGTAAGTACAATAAACCATAGCTATTGGAGTCATAAACCAACTTAGCTATCTAGGGGGCACCACATTGCATGGATCATATTCCCATTTCTTTCTGTTCGGCCCCAAACAAACCCGAAACGCTCCCTAGGATCTCCGGCATGTGCTCGCTGCATCGCCTTCAACGCCTCCGTGGCAGCCTCCATGAAGGACACGGAACCTTTTTGGCAGCGCTGGACGTGGCGTCGCCATGGCCGTGACATGCAATTTATTATATTATCATTAGATTACCATATATATATATATGTTATTATCCATGACAGTTCCATCAAATCTCAATAACTCCCAATAACTCCCATGTTTACTTGACCATGATAAGTGCTGACCCCTACACATTACTTGGTTAAATCAAGTTAAATCCCATAAATCCCATGTGAGGGGTCAGCAATTATCATGGTCAAGTAAACATGGGAGTTATTGCATGGGAGTTATTGAGATTTAATGGAACTGTAATGGATAATAAAATAATATGGTAATCTAAGGAAAATAAAACTATTGATTAATATAAGTCATATGGTTTATGTAGGAAAACACATGTGGTTTTCAGCCAACCTTAAACGAGTACATGTTCCACGATCAAGTTGGTTTTGTTTGAAAATAGGGTACCCCAACATCAAACAAAAAAAGCCACACAGTTTTGGCATGTTTTGGCCATTTATTGGTTATAAGTACTAACACAACCCCATTTATAGAATGTATAATCCCATAGAAATAACCAGTTATAACTGGTAAATGGCCATATTGCCACATGAAGCAGCTATTTGCGTGTGTACCCCATGTTCAGGCACCCAAATGGTGTATCTAATGAAATCCAAAAGGAAGAGTCTACTGCTCCCAGGACATAGCGTGCTGCGTGCAGTGGCACTCTCGACGATAGTAACCCCAAACCATAGATGTAGTCTGCATGGGCCTCCGCCCATGCGAGAACTCAAGGACCTTCTTGTTTGCACTGACAAAGATGCCGACTGACGAGGCGTTGACCATCGCTGTGCATTGTTCAACTAGCTCTCGTGCGAGGTCCATCATATCGCGGCTCGAGTTCGGCATCAGCCCCATCATACGCAGGATTGCTGCTTGTGCACTCTCTTGCTGTGCTTTCATCCACTCCTCGTGCACGGCCTTGTACTGCGGGTCAAGCATGCCATCTGGCGTAACACATGCGCTTTGCTGTTCAAGGATGAACAGGCGCAGCCTCGCTTCAATGTATTCTTGGCCGTGACTTTCATTGAGCTCTTCGAGCTGGGCTCAGTAATATTACAAGAAGTAGCAGAAGCAACACAGTTATGGCCATTTACCAGTTATAACTGGTTATAAGTGGGATTATACATTCTACAAATGGGGATATAAGTACTTATAACTAATAAAGGGCCATAACTGTACAAGAAGTAGCAGAAGCAACAGGTAATCGGATCGCCTCAGATGGCAAGTCCTTCCTCAGTTGGATCTCAAGGCAGAACACTTCGCGATCCAAGTGTTCGAGGCGGCACTGGAGTCGCCACCACTCATCGAAACAGGCAGAAATCATGCGAACTGGGATGACACAAGCGCATGGGGAGGAGGCCATCGATTGAAGGACTTGTTGGCTCGCATAGATATGCTACAAGACAAACACATGTTTAGTTTGTAATACTGGTTAGTGAAACGGTTAGTGGTATACCTACCCCTCTGGAAAAGATGAGTTCGTCAGTTGTTCACCTTATTCCCAATCTTTGGAAAGTCATAAGATTCATGTTCCAAACCACCAACCAGATAAACCACTGTTAATCCCTACAAGATCCTTAGAAAATCCCTATAACCCATATTATTCCCATGGATCATATTCCCATAAAAATGGCCAAAACATGCCAATTTGCTCCGGTTGACCCTGGCCGGTGACCCTTTTCGGCCCTTGACTCGGCCTTTCACTTCAGGATTAAAGTGCTCCTTGTAGCCACGTGCCTTTCCCAGCGGCTGATCTGGTTGATCTGGTTTTTCATCAGCGATTGTATTTGAAACTGATTGATATATGGCTGGAAACTGGTTGGGAAAAGAAGAAAATCTGGTTGGTGGTGCAATAACCATCTTGAAAAATATGAAAGGCAATGGTTGGAGGATTATCCCATATATGAAATGGAAAATAAAATTCATGTTTGAAACCACCAACCAGAAATAGAAGAAACGGATTTGGTCGGACTTTCATGCTGACATATTCTGAAACTCCGATTGTATTTGATTTGTATAATCAAAAATGTGGTTTTGTGGTGGATTGGTGATGGTTTTCTGGATGCTTCAGGCTCCTCCCATTCTGTTTACCTTATCTCGCGGACAGTTGGCATACGATTCCAACTCGGGAATGAATCTTGCATACCTATACCGCATCTTTGCAGCCGCATTCAAGCCACATTGGCTGCATTGCAGCCTTCCGAACCTTCCGCCATCAAACTTGCAGTAATTCATCAAATGCAGCTTGGTTCATTGGCAGAATTGGACTCCATCCACAGGGATGCTCATGGCTATTAGTTATAACTGGTCATGAAAACTGGTTATTTCTGTGGGATTGATCATACATTCTATTTCTATGGGGTTTTCTTACTGGTTATAACTGGTATTTCTATGTATTTCTGGCCATAGCTGCCACAGGCACTTTTCGCTGGGGGATTTTGGAGCTTTCCAGGATCCAATTGATGGAGGTAAACGTACCATATTTCTGGCCATATTTTGGGGGTATATCCAGTATATCCCCTGAAATGCCTGAAAAATAGGCCTTAAAAAAATGGGTAGGTATACTCCAATCAATCACTTTCTGTTGCATGGCCATTGAAATTGGTCTTTGCATGGAGACTGTGACTGCTATTCAACTGCCGGAAGTTTAAGGTTTCTGAGTGGTGTATGGTGTAAACTCAAATGAACACTTATCTGGTTGGTGGTTTCAACCCCTCTGAAAAATATGAAAGTCAGCTAGGATGATTATTCCAAATATATGGAACAATAAAAAATGTTCCAAACCACCAACCGCAGTTATCTACACTGGGCTCCAAGATAGGTAAATTGTGGTAAGGTTATGAGTTGGCTAACAAACGGCTTACAGCTAGATGGGTGAAGATAAGCCAAGTGATTACTGGGGAGCTCCACTTGATGTACTGTCATATGATATCATGCGATTCTGACTGGTAGTCGTTTTAACCCCAAGAAATAGATGGATCATGTTGTTAAGCATCGACCTTTACTTGTCTTAGCTATGTCGTTTTTGTTTGGCCCATCATTTGTGAACCATATAAAATTCTATTCTCATGCGACAGTTCTGGCACATCCATATTCAAAACTGTTGCGTCGTCCCAAAGCTCAGGTAGCTACTGGTGGCTACTCTCCAGTAATTCAACCCCAGGGAAAAAAAAACCTCTGGTAATGACTAACATAGCGAACTGGAAAGATCCACCATGCTATTAATGGGAACATCCACTATTTCGATTGGGTCATGGCTTCAAGTTCGCAAACTGTAAACGTTTACCAGGCCGGGTACATTGAACAGAAACCACACATGGCTTTTCTGCTCGCACACCCTTGGACCCACACAGTTCACCTAAATACGTTTTGTGGTAGATACATCCATAGTTAATCTGGTTGGTGGTATACCTACCCCTCTGAAAAATATGAAAGTCAGTTGGGATGATTGTTCCCAATATATGGAAAAATAAAAAATAATCCAAACCATTAACCAGTAATGGTTTATTTTGTTAAGCAACACACATTTCACTGGGCCCCACATGGTTCAACATGAAAAATCATCCATGGAGGCGTTCATAAGTCAATCAGAAAAAGGTCCATCCACAGCGTTGTAGATCAAGAGCACTTTGGACAAAAGCTGACCATCCAATTTCTTACTGGTTCTAAACGTAGGGAATTTTCGAGAATGATCGATTTCATCACTTTTAATGATCCCAGCAACCCCCAGCAACCCATCCATGCACTGCGTAAAACACACCAGTAAGTTGTGAAGATGATTTTGAGGATCATCCTACTTAGTAAGTCCCCGAAAAAGGGTTATCCGGTTATCCTAGTTATCCCATCTATAAATGCATAAATTAGCTACGGTTGTACAAGGTGGTGCCCCTGTTCGAATGCTAAGTTGGGGTTCACATAACTCCAATTTCACGTGTTGGTTTTTGTTGGTGATATATTATCAAACTAGTTAATGGATGTTAATGGGCTTATTTCACCAATTTATAACTGGGGGGGGCACCACCTTGTAAGATTTCTTCAACAACCGCAGAGTTCTAAGCTTCCAGACCCACGAAACTTCCTTGCGCAGCTTGGACAGTCGGCTGGATCTCATGAAACTCCTGACCGGAGACGACCGGAGGCGCTGGGCTTAGGCAAAACATCTACTGCTTGGTGGGTTTAACCAGGAAAAATATGGAAAGATCCACCATGCTATGTAGCTAGGTAAATCAACATCTAAATTTTGCGATTTTCAATAGCTATTGACTAACAGTTTGCGAACTTGAACATGGCAATTTATATAGTTCGTTGATTTACCCGTCAAAAATGGTGATGTTCCGGAGTTTTTTGTAGGTTTACCAAAGGGAAATCACATCTACTGGTTGGTGGTATACCCACCCCTCTGAAAAATGATGGAGTTCGTCAGTTGGGATGATGCAATTCCCAACTGAATGGAAACATAAAACATGTTCCGAACCACCAACCAGTCTAGCATATCATATCATGAAACCATATGAAACCTAAGATATCCCTTACAAAACTAGTGCCCTGAGTCAACTGACCTTTCTTGTCGCACACATTCCAGGGGTGTAGCTATTTAGTTGCGGCTTGGTCAGTGTTTTGGCCCGCTGTTTTGGCTATTCTGGCTGAATTGTAATCATTCACTACGCTGAAAATAGCTATTTCCTTGAAGCCATATCCCATATGAGAACCATGGTGCTGGAATATTTACCTACATTTGCCCTTGTCCAAAGTCACCCAGTTTTGTAGGTTTTTATATACCAGCACCATGGTTCGCTTTTTTGGGGAGCTGGGGAGCATTGAAGCCATCATTCCAATGATGTCACGAGCTTTTTGGTCCATCTACCATTCATCCTTTTAAACACGTTGTAGACACGTCATCGTATGTAGGAGGTGCCCTCCAGTAAATCAACACAGACCCTGGCAAATAGGGGTTGGAAGATTGGCTTCCACTAAAAAATAATGATTTTCAGGGTCTATGTTAATTTACCAGAGGGTAAATCTAAGCCCCAAAAAAAAATCTACGAATCATCCGAAGATATCCGAAGCTGGTGCCACGACTCATCCGGAGTTTGCGAAGTGGAAGGCGAAGTGTCCATGTAGTTGGATGAGAAAAATGATGATTTACCTACTCTGGTTGGTGGTATGCCTGCCCCTCTGAAAAATATGAGTTCGTCAGTTGGGATGATGAAATTCCCGATATATGGAAAAATGTTCCAAACCACCAACCGTACTTATTTGATTGATGGTAATTGTCCAGATTGCTGTGAGTCATTACCAGAGTGTATATCATTGCTTGAGTTTGTGGCTGCCTGTAGAACTGTCAAAGTTCCTTTGGGATCCATTTTTTACGGATCATGCATTTCCGTAGCTAATTTATGCATTTATAGATGGGATAAGTGGGAAAACCAGGGGACTTACATAAGTAGGATGATCCTCAAAATCACCTTCACAAGATTCGCAAGTGTTGTTGTTCAGTCTGAAGCCATCACCATCAAGGCCTTCGACTGATAAAAAACACCCGCACAAACACCAACAAGAAAGAAGGTCAGGTCCGGCTAGCCCAAAATGACTAGCAACGATTTGGTTGGTGGCATTTCCGCATTTGCGTCCGGCGACGCCGACCGTGTTACAAACACTTTGATGGTTTTATGCGCTGCTGGGAGACATCGGCCATGAGGTTCTTGGTGACTGCGTCGCGTCGCGACTGGGTCCAAGGGATTGTCACTCTGAGATGTTCTCGCGTCAAAAAGACAACGTCAAGGAGTTCCATCAGTTCCATGATTCTTCCGTTCTGTTTCGAATCTTTCGACAGACCGACAGCACGGTCACCGAGGGGTCAGCTGTCCACGGGTCCTCAGTTGTTCGGCTGCTCATTTTCTTGGGTCCGAAACTTGCACAGAGGGATTTTATGTGTTTTCACTATATTTGTTCAAAAACCAGAGCATACACTTTCATACACTTTCCCCATCCAAATGATTACCATCTGGTAAATTTAATGTACAAGGTGGTGGCCCCCCCAGTTATAAATTGGTTATAAGCCCATTAACTAAGGATATATCACCTATATATACTATAAACCATAGTTATTGGAGTTATAAACCAACTTAGCGTTCTCGAACGGGGGCACCACCTTTTAGTTCTGGAAAATCAGGACTTTGAATACGTTAATCATTTTCTACATCATCTACAAATGGATCATTTTCCAGAGCACTGTTAAATAAGGTCAAAATGTGTTAAACAATGTTAACTAATGTTACAATGTGAGGCCCCCCAGTTATAAGTTGGTTTATAAGCCCCAGTAACTATAGTTATGAGTACCATAAACCATAGTTATTGGAGTTATAAACCAACTTAGCTATCTTGGGGGCCTCACATTGTATGATAATAATGTTGAATAACCAGAGGCTTAACCGTTGCCATAATAAAATGGCGTCAATCCATGCAAATTCCCCACAAAATGGGACACACATGGACACATTGGGTGGTTCCGGAATGGGAATCGATAAGTTGGGATCTACATAATTCCAAGAACTGTTGGAATTATGGTATACATACAGTCCTAGTTCCATAAACATATCTGGTTGGTGGTATACCTACCCCTCTGAAAAATATGAAAGTCAGTTGGGATGATGAAATTCCCAATATATGGAAAAAAAAACATGTTCCAAATCACCAACCAGATATAGTACAGTTATAGTACTATAGGTACATATGTATATATATATATATACATGGGACAACCTTAACGATAAAAAAATGATGTTCCCCCAAACATGTTTCTTCAGGTGATACTGAGACAGTGTTTTTTCCAATTTCATGTTGGCTGCAGCCACCTGGCTCATTCGTCCCCTGGCTTTGGCCACCTTGTTCCTCCAGTGCGCCCAAGATTTGTAAAATCATCACCTCTTAAACCCTCTTGCAAGCTGAAAACCCCAAGAAAAATGAAAAAAATGAAACGGCATAAAACCGCAATCAAACGGCGTACGCATATTTTTTTGGAATGATTCCATTTGGTTTGATCTAAACCATGGAGGCCTGTTGTACTTTTTGGTAAACGTTTACATAACTATGGAAAATCACCATTTTCAATGGGTAAATCCACTATAAATGGCAATTTTCAATAGCAAACTGTTAGCTTACCAGAGGGTAAAGTATCTGACCCAACTTGATCTACATTGATCCAAACACCGGCACTTGGGCTGCAGGTTCCAGGGAAACATCACCAATGAGCTGAAACAGCCTTTTTTTTTGTTCTAACGGCGTTTTTTGATGAGACGACAAACAAATCTTGTGTTTGGGATGACGACTAAAATTTGATACCACCGGTGCTTCTAGGTATATACTATATATTTACATCAACATATGTGCGACGGTCAAAACTCAATTCATGTGGTGAGGTCATGGCATCGCTTCATAAGGCCCCCTATCGCTACACA
>Ga0126342_10008426_pt1 | contig 18477 bp, 20 predicted proteins | sample Cyp1metagenome_FD_92528 | JGI IMG/M metagenome (GOLD analysis project Ga0126342, IMG submission 92528) | Coral microbial communities from Lord Howe Island, Old Settlement Bay, Australia - Cyphastrea 1 metagenome | ecosystem: Host-associated > Invertebrates > Cnidaria > Coral ...
AGTTGCATTACGCACAAATGTTGCAGCCATCCTATGCTTCAACCCTCCCATGTGTGGCTGCGAACGAACTGGTGACAATCCTGCCTGTGTCGGGCGTGCAGCTCGACCGAAGGCATGTCTACTCAGTCAACGCTGTGCAGAGTGAGCAATGGCGCCACCAGTGCGTGGGATATCTACTGCCTAATTGCCCGCTGATTCCACTGCGAGGCGTTGATCGCAGGTTCCTGGTGATTCAAAGTAGTCGCCAAGAACCAGAGCCTGGGGCAGAGGCCGAGTGTTCTATTATCGTGTCGAGGGTGGAAAACATGAGCAGAAGATCATGAGATTGAATTACACTGCATGATATTGCATGGTATTGTTCTGGGTGAAGCAGAATAACACGGAGAGAGAGAAGGAGGGAGAGAAAGAGTGCTAGAGAGTGCTGTTTCCTGCAAGCCGGATGGATGAGTTCCTTTCGATGGTACGCGTTGACACAGTTTGACAAATAGCTTCATTTTTTCAGGTTTTTTTTGTGTTTGTAGGCTGAAGAGACTTAGTGGAGAATTCGAAAGCAATTTCCATGCGACAATGCCATTTCCAGTGGTGAAACCGTGTCATGCGGTTGTTGCTCAAGCTTAGCAAACAGGGAGGGGAGGCTGAGCCTAAGACGGGCCAGCGCCAATGCGCCCCTCCGAAACTCGACAGCCATTGAAGTGATGACTTCGTAGTAGTAGCAGTAGTAGCCGTAGAAGCAGTAGTACTACTAGTAGTACTAGTAGTAGTACTAGTAGTAGCAGTAGTACTAGTAGTAGTAGCAGCAGTAGTACTAGTAGCAGCAGTAGTAGCAGTAGTAGTAGTAGTAGTAGTAGTAGCAGTAGTAGTAGTAGCAGCAGCAGTAGTAGTAGCAGTAGTAGTAGCAGTAGTAGCAGCAGTTGTTGTTGTTGTTGTTGATGTTGTTGGCAATAAGCCTTGACCAATTTATATTGACAACATCAACCAGGCCCCCGAGATGGAAGTCACTAACATCAACCGTGGTTAACGTTTCAGAAGCCAACTTTTTGGTCAAAAATAAATTTGAACTGTTTGTCTGTCACCCCATTTTTGAATATCTTTGCATCTTCTAGAAAACACTCCTTTCTTGCTGTTCTCATGATTTCTGGGTCAACAACTTGGCTCCAATGGGAGTCTTCTCCTAAGTCATCAGCAAAAAAACGTCACCGAAAATGGTCACCGAAAATACGTATGGCCCTTCTTCTGCCCTGGCAAAGTTTTTTTCGTCTTTTTATTCCTACTATAGTTTAATTGTTAGTTTCTGCTTCTCATTTTCATAGGAACTTCAGTGTCTCCACTTCTCAATACTCGACAGAGCCTGACTGGCCTGCGCTTTGGTTCATCTCAATTCCCAGGATTTTAAGTCACATTTTCGGACGTTTCTCAAGAATTTTCGCTAGTTTTAGTTGGGTTTGTCTGAACATATGGTACCCCCAGATCCCAGAGCTCAAAGCATCATTTTCCCATCATTTCATGGCCTTAAAGTGGGGGTCTTCCATGATTTTTTCCACAATTTCTTCTATAATATTGTTGGTTATCTATTCCACAGCATGATATCATACTCCGCTATACTACTATACCCCAAATCTATCCAAATCTCATTTAATCCCCATGCTGAGACTTACCCATTCGCAGTCTGTAAAGAGGTTTCACGGGGGAAATCCCCATTCAACATCCCGTTTGAATAATCAAGAAATGGTTGGGCTTAAGTTTGTCATCCCGTTTGATGCCCCCTTGGTGAAATCCCATGACATCCTATGAAATCCTGGATCCGGCCCTGCGCCCTGCCCTGAAAAGGGAACACCTAAGGAGCTCTTTGCAGGTGCCCGGGCGGTGCCGGTGGCGTTGGGCTTGACGCCCAAGTTGCAGGCTCTGAGAGCCCAGAGCGATGGCGAAACGAAGGCGTCTGCCATGGTGATCCCTGTGGTAGTTACTATCTGATTGATTGGGGACTACTACATTACTACATGATACTAGAATTTTATCTGGTTCATGGATGTTCATGGTGGTTCCTCTTTTCGTAGCGAACCATCTCCAATTTTTGAAAGGGAAACAACTCCTCCCTTGTATCTGGGGTACTGGCAGCAGCCCTGAAAAAGGAGGAAAATTCCTTGTTCACCCAATTTATTTATCACATATAGGCTAGACTTTTTTGAAAAGATGGGGAAATTGAGGCCACTTACCTAATTTTTTATTTACCAGAAATGAATTATAACATTATAAAAAATCATCCCCGGTTTACCATTGACCTTTTCAGATCCGCGCAGGATGAATCCATCCCTTTGTGGCAGCCCTTGGCCGCTTGGATGTTTGAGGTCCATGGAGCTGTATCCGAACTGGGACAATTGGTTACAACATGTTACAACCAATAGTCATTAGAAATGATTTTTCAATGATACAGATGATGACAATAACTATTTGATACAAACATTATTTGAGGGTTTCAAAGTGTGGATCCCCACCAGTCACCATAACGGGCCAAGTCATGGTCCATGGGACGGGCTCCAAGGGCTACCCCCAGCCTCAACCGAGGCAAAGGTGCCAGACGCATCCAATGTGTGGCACCACCAGCAGGCCACGGATCTCACCTCCATGGGATCCGATGTGGCTATGCAATGCTATGCAGATACAATGAGGATACTGTGCATATATTGATCATGATTGATATACGGGATATACTTTTTTTCAGATGGATGTGATAAAACCAGCAATAAAAACGGGATATATATATATGTCTCACCAACTTGATATGATATTTGGGTCTGTCTGAAAATGGGTTTTTTTCGGCCCCGAAAACGGCCATTGTGATAGGTGAATTGGAAGAATGATATTTTTCCAGATCAAAATTGGGGTAGCCCATTTTCACACCAATTTTCATAATATGAAATCAGCGTAAGCGTTTGTGCTTTTGCACCAAAAACGTAAACAATTTTTATTTTGACAGCGGCTCACATGACCCACCTCATGGGAGTGACTAGATAGGACTGGTGTGGATGAATGAAATTCATCCGAAGAACCGGGGATGGCCCGCCCGGGAGTCCCACGAGCATATCCCCCTGTCATATGACAAGCACCCCTCCAGAAACCATACTGGATGTAGGCTATAAAAGATACATGTGACTGTGACCATAGAATGGGGGTATTGAAAATAAGGGGGGTTGGATTAAAACTCTGAAACCTTCATTTACAGCAGCGGTTTTGGTAGGTGCAAGATTTGGTCCTGAAGTTCTGGGATCTCTACAGGCTGGGAGTCCAGTGTGGGAGTCCAGTCATTGAACTTCGCGGGGAACATCACCATTTTATAGCCATGTAAATCATCTTTATCATCCATAGCTGGGCAATCTTCCATAGCTATGTCAAATAACTAGAGGGTACTGTAAACAGAGCTGGTTTCCGGCCATGGCTCGTGGGCTTGGATGATTTTGCCCTTGGACATGTCCAAAAAAAAGATGGTATCTCTAGAGGGAGATATGTCCAAAATTTCTAGGTATTGTTGGAGTACCATCCATTTTATTTTTGAACTAGCTGTTTTTTAAATGGATGGTATCTCTAGAGGGAGAGACCAAGACTTCTTAGCATCAAGGGCACTCCAGAATCAGCTGTGAGGACAAACATCAGGGGTTAGAGATTTGTTTTGGGCCACGCTATTTATGTTCAGCAAACTTTCTACACATGGCCACGGATCAATACCTACATTCATATACCAGCTTCAGGGGCATGAATGAACATCCATTCAAAAGCTGTTTGGATGTTCACCAGAATTTCAGGCCATAACCAAGTTTATAAGGAGCTAGCGTGGGGCTAGATGCAAGCTCACTTAAATTGTGTTCCTTCCCCCATCGCCGGTTCAGTTTTCTTCTGCAGGGACTGCCACCACCCCAATTGCACAAAAGCACCCAATATATGCACAGTCTCAGTGGGACTGGACCCAAGTGTTTGAGCGAGTGAAGGGTGGTCGCAATTGCTGCTAGGGAATCTGTATTTGTATGGGAATGGCATGGTGCCACAGAGTCTTGAAAGAACCATAGCTCGGCTGCACTGTATAAAGGGCTTCATGGTCATGGTTTTGCAACGAATAAACAAATACTGGAACACATGCGGTTGGCTCACAGGGGCAAGGGTCAAAGACGGATCACCGCTTCCAAATTGCCCGTCTTTCTGCTGAATTTCCTGGGAACCATGAATTCCTGACCTTACATTACCAAGCCAACTTGGAAAATGGGTATCACTCACAACCATAGGGGTACGCTGCATATCACCAGCAAACATGGGGCCAACCAACACCTTCTTTCAAAACACTGCTTTAGTACTCGATCTTTTTGTAATGTAATGTAATGTAATGTAATGTAATGTAATGTAATGTAATGTAATGTAATGTAATGTAATGTATGTATGTAGGGACGTAGGTAGGCAGGCAGGCAGGCAGGCAGGCAGGCATGCATGCATGCATGCATGCATGTACGTATTCAGGTTTCCCATCAGATTTTCATCACGGACTGCCAGGAAGGACGAGGACAACACGATCACCGAGGAGGACTTCGCCCAGCTGAGCCTCCGCTTTCTGCGGATCTTCCTCCCAGGGCTTACGCAGGAACGGGACCAACGGGAATGTTGGGGGCCACGGGACCTAAAGAAAACTCTCAAAGGCACGTCCTTGTTTTTTTTTCAGGTGGTTTAACATGGTTTTTGATGGTGTATGATAGCCTGTACATTGTCCGCTTCCCATCATCCAAGTCTGGGACGAAGGACCCACAAACTTGTGGTGCATATTTTCTTTGGGTTAAATCCTGAATGTGTTTCTTTTTTGGGTGCGGACGTTTTTTGGGTGCGGACGTATGTTTTTTTTTGAACACGTACATCATTTTGAGAAAAGAACACCATAAGGGGAGAGAGTTTTTGTGATAGTTGGAGGTGGCGAGTTTTCATATAATATACATTCCCATGTTTCAGATATGGGTATGGATCAATACCTATTAATACCATTTTTAGGGGGATGAACATCCATTTACCAGCTATTTTGATGTTCACCAGGGGTACAAGGTTTTGACACACTGCCATATGTCTGAGGCACCTTCAATGTCCTTTCACAGGTTGACCTGTCCGAGAGCGATGTGTGATCATCCATCCAGTGACATGGTCTGCTACCGGCAGGTACATATCTTTTCACGCGTTTTCATGTATGTATAAAATGTAAATATGTATACACACATAAACATACATGGCATCTATCTATCTATCTATCTGTCTGTCTGTCTGTCTATCTATCTATCTATCTATGAACCTAAGGATCTAAGGATCTAAGGATCTAAGGATCTAAGGATCTAAGGATCTAAGAATCATCTAAGAATCATCTATGAATCATCTATGAATCATCTATGAATCATCTATGAATCATCTATGAATCATCTATGAATCTATAAATCTATGAATCTGTCTATCCTATCCTATCCTATCCTATTCTATTCTATCCTATCCTATCCTATTCTATTCTATTCTATTCTATTCTATCTATTCTATCTATTCTATCTATTCTATCTATTCTATCTATTCTATCTATTCTATCTATTCTATGTATTCTATGTATTCTATGTATTCTATCTATTCTATCTATTCTATCTATTCTATCTATTCTATCTATTCTATCTATTCTATCTATTCTATCTATTCTATCTATTCTTTCTATTCTTTCTATTCTATCTTATCTATCTTATCTATCTTATCTATCTTATCTATCTAATCTATCTTATCTATCTAATCTATCTAATCTATCTAATCTACCTATCTACCTATCCATCTATCGATCTATCTGTCTATCTATCTATCTATCGATCGATTGCTGTATCTATGCATCTATGCATCTATCGATCTATCGATCTATCGATCTATCGATCTATCTATCTATCGATTGATCTATCTATCTATCTAACTATCTAACTATCTAATCTATCTATCTATCTATCTATCTATCTATCTACATAGATAGATAGATAGATAGATCGATAGATAGATCGATAGTTTCATAGATACATCGATAGATACATAGATACATCGATACATAGATACATCGATACATAGATACATAGACACAGTATTGTTCCAGACTAGACTAGAACGGATAAAGATATAGATGCAGATGTGATGTAGATTTTTCAAGATAGATATCCTTTATCCCTCAGCTCAGCGACGCTAGGAGGAAGAGAAACATCTCTGTCAGAACTGTTGGCAAGAGGCCATGGCAGCCATGGGACTTTGGGACCAAAACCTGGCTGAATTTCCCAACTATTTTTGGTGTCAACTGATGGAACGCCCTGTACCATTTGATTTTTTTAGTCTCCTGTTCAGCGAGCTTCAGCAGCGTACCGGAGCAGGAACCTGTTCCAAGTCACAGGGTCCGAGTCTGGATCTCCAGAGAATACCCTCAGCTTTTTGCAGAGTGAATAAGGAAAGACCACAAACAACTCTTCAAAACTGGGGATCCAGTAAAAATGTGAGAATACCCAGATCCAGAGTGTTTTTCGGTTTGACCCTTCTTTCATGGTCCCCGGGATCCAGTTGCCAATTTTTTCACCGGATCTCCGGGACCGGCCGGGACCGTTTGGGACCGGAGGCTGCTGCGGGTCGACGGCGCTTGAGTTTCCTCGGCTTCTTCCCATACTTGGCGCCCTGGTGAAACCTGGGGAAGCGGGGGGGCGCTGTGAGCCTCCAGGCATAGCCTGATCCAAGGTGCGCTTGGTACAGTCGTGGACCGATTCCAGCGATCCAAATGAGACTTGGTGGCGAGATGCAGCGAATTTGACTGGTCAAGGAATGCCTGGAATGTTTAAAGATCCGATTTCAAGTTCAGGTAGGAAGTAGGAGAGGATCCTAGATAGATTGATATGCACTTTACAGTGAACTTTCCGTAAAAACACCCGCTATACTATGTTCCTACAGACACCAGGAACATCCAGGAACAGACCCAACCGCAACGCTTGGAAAGGACACAACCGGGTTACGCTGCTCCACGACAGCAATGCTGTGATCAGCTGAGGACTATGTGGAGTTTCTCCAAAATCTCTTGGACCGTTGCACCTGCTTCCAAGTTGCTGGGCAGGAGCACCCCGAAGCAGTGCCATACACCTCCTGAACGTGCACTTTGCCAGCGGAATTTGCACTTGTTGTGTGCCAAACTTTTCGATTTCAAGTGTCACAAAGAGTTTGCCCAAGATTCAGCCCTCCTTTTGTCAGAAACCGAAGTCTTCCTGACTCATATCTGAACTCACATTCTCACATGGAGTTTCTGATAGATGTCCTTTTCCCATTGGTTGGTTGATTAGAGGAGTTTGTTTGCCGCCACATAACTCACATAACTCATATTCTTCAGTTTCTGATGGCGCGGATCTTGTGATCCCGTCGTTTCCTTCACGGGTCCGGGTGAGGAGCAGCCCGTCTTCCCCAAGCGCCTCGTGACCTTTCGCGCGGCGCAACGGGGAGATGACCTTGGAGATGGACGACTTGGCCCTGTTGGGGTGTTGGGTTTAGGGCGTTTAGGGTTTTAGTTGTGTATGTTATGTATTAATGTATAGTATATCTAATAACTAACTATCTAACTATCTATCTATCTATCTGTCTGTCTGTCTGTCTGTCTATCTATATGTATACTTTATGTATACATATAAAATGCATCCATTCATGTCAGTAAGGCTTAGTGAGGCAATGTCACAAACCAGGCATATGGATTGATGCTTGGAATCCCAGCCATGTTTCAGCTAGTTTCAGCTGGTTGATGGCTTGGCATTCAAACATCAAGCCTAGAAATGGCAATGGAAAGTCCCAGATCCGTTTTCCTCAATTGCTGGGAAGTCTGCAGATGACCAGGGGATCATGACATCAAGTTACAGCACAATTATACAATCATCATTACTCAAGAAGAACTTCATAAGCAGGAACATCAGAATCATTGTCTCAAGTCAAGCCCCAACGCCTCACACGAAAAAACAGCATTTCCAAATACAATTTCCATCGCCTTTTTGGATAATTTGCCTGCTATCACCAATTGCCATTGAGTAGTATTCCATAGCCATAGATGTCAGCAGAAAATCATGATCAGCCTGAAATCTGTTTTTTTTTCAGCCCAAATTTTCTGGTTCACTCAGGATTCAACGACTTCATGGAATCTGTGGAGCTTGTTTGCAGCGGTAGCTTAGAGGAAGTCCAGGCACGGCCGAGAAAACGAGTCGTTTCTCGAGAAATGCTGGCGCCAAACAAAGGTCGGAATAGAATAGACATTACTTGTTTTATAATGGTGATTACTGGTGAGTAATAGTAGACTTAGTAGTTTTTTGGGATTGTGAATGGGATGGTTAACGGAATTATCTTAAATCATTAATTGATGTGGGGGTTTCTTAAGTCATGGGTCTCCAAGTCGTAATGGTTGTTTCACGTCAAGACTCACGTCATGTTGAAATTTCGTTCGACTTGGCTTGATGACTGGGGTAGCCTAGTACCCTACTCGGGAAAGCACCAACGCTGGATTTTCGGATCCCCAAAAGATGCCCAAGACTTTTTTGGAAGGATCGATGAGGGCCTCTCCAGAACTAACTTCCAGGTTTCCAGAACTATAAAATACTATAAATATAGTCATATATACCAATTATAGATATAGTAACATATATCAACTATAGATATAGTCATATATACCAACTATATACTTACTGTTTCCTTCATATAACTCCACTTAGGCTATTTGTAAAGCAACTTACCGTAAGTGACCTATCTGATATGGGCCCCATCTATTTCCCCAATCCATTTCTGGGAGACTCACCACAGGCATTGAGGACATCTTTTTCCAGATCTATCCATGGGTCAATAAATTGAATAGCCACAAAATCGGGTAAAACAATAAGTTCCCAATTTTGGGACACAGCCACAAATGTGGCTAGCCTGAAATATGTGCAAAAAGATATTGGTCAACGCCTCGGTAATGAAACTGGCTTTCCGACTGGTCGACTGCGGGATACTCAAGATTTGGACGAGAACAGGGCAATGATGATAAAGCATTGGACATGTCTTTTTTAACATGATATTTATCATTGGTTAAATATAATTGGTTTATCATGGTTAACATGATATATATCATTATCCATATTTTTTTTTTAAAATATATCATGATATTTATCTAATACTCGCTTATAGTGAACTCACCCCGCCTTTTTTCAAAATCTTGCGTTTAGTTGTCGGGGACTTCCCGGGAAAGTCGCCCCAACATGCGTCTACTTGCTGTGGAGCAGTTGCGTAAGATAGAAAACGATGCTTTAGTATGATGTTTTTTTTTCAATATGATAAAGCAATGATGTAGTACAGGATGGGCCCCCCCAGTTATAAGTGGGTTTATAAACCATTATAACCCCTATTAACTAGTTCGTTATATCTACCATAAAGCCATTATAAAGCAATGATGTTTTTTTTCCAATACCCATATTTTTGGACCACATCTTCTCTAGGGATGGATCCTTCAAATGACGAGTTTACTGGCCAGTAAAAACTGGCCCCCAAAAAACTGCAGAACAGGTGGAGTTGCAGTTTGAGGCGTGGCATCAACGTTGCATTGGGTGCCAGGAAGTGGAAGACCTGGACGACCCAAAGAAAATGGCAGACGATGGACATTTTCGGACATTTCCGCTGGACCATTTGGAACTATGGTCATTTTTTTTCCATCAATTCTTCGATGTGTGTCCAAGAAGAGCCGGGTAGCCGGGTTTTGCCCCAAATTTTGCCAAACTTTGTCATGATTTTTCCTCTTTGAATGGCCATAAATTGGAAGCCCATCCAGATTTCCTGCAAGAGCCAGGTGCAGCATGGAATCAACTTTCACTCCTGTTTCTTTGAGGAGCTGAAGAAGAACTGACGTGTAAAACAAAAACATTCCATGATGTATGCCCCATTTTCAAGGTCGCATATATATATATAATTATATATATAATATTATATAATATGACATGTATGCACACATGTACAATGATACATACATATATATATATGTATATGTATACATATATATATATACATATGTATACATATATATATATGTATATATATATATATATGTATATATATATATATATGTATATATATATACACACATACATATATATATATATGTATATATATATATATGCTTGCTATCACCATCTGATGAAGGTTGGCGCACTTGCTCAGCAGCATCTCGGCTTATGAGCGCCCCGAGTTGGGCGTTCGAGCTCCTTCGCGAGGCTCGTTGGTGGGTCTGGGCGACACCCAGTTCCACCTGCTCTTTTTCATCCGTGATCCTTGGCGCCATAGTTTTGGGCTCCTGCTGCTTCTGCTGTGGTGCTCTAACGGCTCTCTGCCTGCTGTCTCAGCGCTGCAGAGCTTGGATCGTGCATTGCGTTGCAGGAGCTTTTGCGCACTGGGTGGATATTGGACCTGCACGGTCTACTGAGCTGCAGAGGCGCTTTTGGGAGTATCACCGTGCATGAGCTGGTGGCCATCTTTCCTGAGCTCTTTGTGGTCCTCCCGAGAAACTCAGCCTGTCGAAGCTCCAGGAGAAGAGCTTGAATCTCCGGACACTGCATCCTTTGCTGCCCTTGCTGGCCCTCGGGCCTTGGACGACGCGTCAGCCAGTGAGCCAGCCGTCGACCAGCAGCTGCCTGTGTCACCTGGAGCGGTTCCGAGGCTCGAAGAAGCTTTAAGGAATTCCCAACTCAGGGTTGTTTTTGCACCTCCATCTGTTATTCGTACCTTGGAAGATCCTGCCCCTCTTGCTGACGTTGAGTTTTCCAGGGATTTTCAGATAGAGATTTTGAAGGCTAGGGACCCTGAACCCTTGAGTGCATTAGTCCCCAACTTTTTGCTCCATTTGGCCAATCATCCATCTCTGGATTCCGCTGATCCTCGCTGGCATCCCCGTGCTCGCATTGGCAGAGCTCTACGTGCAGGGATCTCTGCGCGACGGGTGTTGGACGACGAGTTCGGCAAGCAAGCTCGTTCTCCAAGCGTGCCTTTCGAGAACAAGATCTACATTTGCCTTCGCTGCATTCGGAGTGAGGCTGGCTGGTGGACGGATTCATATTCGGTGTATTGGCCCTGCATTGAGACTCCTGATCCTAGTGGGCCAAGGGTGTTCCAGAACTACAGCATCTCACACGGATTCCACACTCTTTCAGAAGGAGAAGCTTTCCTTAGAGGAGCAAGGCGCACATGGCCTCGTTTCCTGAGGGCGGCTACCGACCTTTGAGTTTCAGCGACGTGCAGGAGCTTGCCTCCGGGTTAGCTCCCAGTCGGGTTCTTCCGACCCTATGCTTGAACCACACGGCGGGAGATCCGCCTCAAGAAGAGAGGATTTTGTGCTACCTATTGAGATGCCGTTCCAATGGATTTTTGATTTTGCTCCCCGGCGTGACTTCGTCGGAGACTGCTCTTGGAGGACTCATCGACGACGATGGCGCCGAGCTGGCAGTCTACAAGCAAGTGGAAGTTGGCCTGGAAGATTCCAGAGGACGTCGATTTGGCGTCGGGGTCATGTTCATCGCCGATCTTTCTGCCGAGTGCACTCCTTTCTTCAGCCGCGCCCCATCACTGCGAGGTGGTCGGAGCCCTGGAGGAGGGGACCTTGTGCGCATGAAAGTGGGCAATGCTGTGGCTCGCCCCTCTGCTCGCGCCGCATGGCAAGTTGCAGATGCTTGGATTGCCGAACAAGCCGGACCAGACGAACTCGTCCAAGAGTACCAGACTGCCGAGTCCGGCGTGCCCGATGGAGAGGGCGAAGTTCCGGCCTCCGATTCAGATGCCGCCGAGGTCATCTCCCAACTGCAAGCTCGTGTTCAAGAGTTGGAGGCGCAGATGCCCCAGGCCAGCCTTCATGGGGCGGGGGCGCCCAGAGCCCCCGTGCCTCCACTGTTGCAGGCGGAGCCCAAGCGCCGATCTGCAGGCGCCAGCGAGCTCTTTTCCCGGGCCGCGGGGGCTGTGGCTCCAGCAGCTTTGGAACAGTTGAAACTCATGGCGGGCCCGCCGCCGAAGCGCCTCAGCCACTCCGAGGAAGCCCGGAGGTTGGTGCCGGACGAAGACGCCGGCACCCACGCCCAGGGCATCTTTGCAGAGCAGCAAGCAGGTGCCATCGACGACGAGAATCTGGCCGCGATCATGTCGCACAGTTCCGACCCTCTACATCAGATCCTGGCTCTACAGATGCGCCAGACGGCAGCTCTTATACCCAGAAGCTTCAAGCCCAATCACCCAAGGACAGCATCACAGCCACCTTGGGCAACGACGGCGCCAGCTCTGGAAGCAACGGCGTGAAGGGCTGTATCGCCCGGGAAGCCTATGTGAAAGCCATGGAGGATGTCGTAGGGACGGGCCGCTTGATGATGGCCAATGCTGCGGCCGATATGGGCCTGGGATCTCACCAGATAGGCAGTGTGCTGATGAGGCAGTATGTGGAGCGCAGGATTGCTCTAGCAGATCACCGCCTGCTGACTTACCTGGCTCAATTCATGGCTTGCGCATGGCAGATGTCTCACAAGAAGGGGGACGAGTTTGCGATGGGTCTGATGTCCCGGGGCCTCATGTTGATCGAGCAGATTTCACTGGATCAGGGCAGATGCCAATTTGCCTGGCTACTGAGCGCTTTTCCAGAACCAGATTTACAGCAGATTGCCATGAACCGGAAGAGGCTGTCGATAAAGCCATATGCCCGGCTGGCCGCCGCTCCTTGGGTAGCGGGGAACAGCATAGCATATCTACGGGATCTGGACTTCCTGGAAAGCCGCCAGAAAGGTTCCAAGCCTGCCGATCGAGGCGAGGATCCCAAGAAGGAAGAAGACCCTCCAGCTCGCAAGCCGTGGAAGCCGAAGAAGAAGGGGAAGCAGTCGGGAAAGGAAGCCGACTCCGAGGCCACTCCAGCCTGAGTAGCCGAACATGCCTGGGACCCGCTCCAAAAGAGATGCGAGTTCCTGCAGTTGTTGATTTTGGTTCACCAAGCCGTAGCAGTCCAGGAGTGAGTGCAGCTTTGTCTCATACCGTAGGTGGTGCTGTGAATAGGCCTGATCGGTGCCATGAAAGAGGCTGCACATGTAGGCTTGAGCAGTTTTCTCCGGCTATCAATGCAGCCATGTTCCCACACCGTGCACAAGGCTTCACAAAGCCTTGACCTGTTGCCCTGTCCCATCCCTAGATGGAGTTGGACGGGCCCTGCGAAGTTGTCGCCTCAGCGCAGACCCCGGCGAAAGTTTCTTAAGTCTCGCGCTCAGTTGTTGCAGAAGGTTATTGGTGTTCTTAATTGGGAGACCTTAGGCCACCCTGTTAGGCCCCCTTCCGGAAGCTACAATAGGCCAAGCATTTACAGACCCTCAATGGGCCATGGTTTGCCGGCTTGAGCGTTTGATAGACCACTTTTTGAAAGCTGATGCCGTGTCCGCCGCATCCTTGGGCCGCAGCGGAGAAAAATTCAGCTCGATGATGCGAGTTGCGAAGGAACTGCCTGACCTCCAGGAAGTGGACCTGTGTAATTTAGTGCAAGCACTTTCCCATGACCTAGATCCTTATGGTAAGCGACTCCCGCATGATAGTCCTTCCCATGATAACCTAGGGTTTGATGATACTCTTAAGCTTCCTCGGAAATACAAAACTGAGACTGAGTTAAATTCTTCCCCAGCTCGTCCTGTGGTAGCTTCGAGAATCAAATGGGAACACTCACCATCTTTTGATCCATTGCCATTTTTCACAGATACCATAGTACGTGATGCTTTCCTTGACCCTTCCAGTGTCAAACTTCCATCTCACAGATGGGTCGATAAGCCTAAGGGTAGAGTGCATTGTTCACGTCTTGAGTTGTTGAAATTGGCTGAAAAGTGGGATTCAAAAGGTGCCTGCCGAATTTTTCGGCTGGATCAAATCGTGGAAGACGAAGCAGTAGGAATCTTCTCAGTACCAAAGGATGAGCAATTTGACCGACTCATCCTCAATCCTCAGAGGGTTAATGCTAGGTTGAAAAGTTTCTCTCATTACACCAAGAGCCTTGCACCTGGATGCCTGTTTGCCCTGATCCGGCTCGAGGCGGACCAAGTGCTCAGGATCAGCGCGGACGACCTTGCTGAGATGTACTATACCATTAAGATACCAGAACTTAGAGCAAAACGCAATTGCATTGGTCTTAGGTTTGACGCCAGTGAGTTGTCCCACTTGCAATGTTTCAATCCTCAGATTCATGTAGGCACTTGGTTTGTAGCCCTTAATGCTTTGGCGATGGGCGATTCGTGGGCTGTCGAGTTTGCCCAGCAAGCTCATCACAATGTGCTCAAGCACGTGGCTGGTTGCATGCTGGATCACCAGCGCGTTGCCTATCGCAAGCCCTTCCCGAGAAGCTCGTTCTTGGAATGGTTGTCCATTGATGATCACATAGGTGTTCAAGTGATTTCCAAAAAGCATTTCAATCTGGGTCTTAGGGGAAGGGATACCGAAGTGTTTGAACGGGCCACTCAAGCGTATGCCGAAGTAGGGCTAGTCCAACATCCTAAGAAGAAGAAGAGAGGGGTCCAGCATGGAACGTTTTTGGGGGCCGAAGTTGACGGGGTCCAGGGGTTGGTATCCGCCCCCCGCGACCGTATTGGCACATTAATGCTATGCACTCTCCTTGTGGTGAAACGCGGATGCTGCTCTCCTGCGTTACTCTCCAGTCTCCTAGGTTGTTGGATTCATATCTTGATGTTTCGTAGGCCCATCTTGTCAGTCCTGTCCCATTCATTCAGCGAAGGCTCGAACCGTCCGAGAAACGAAGTTTTCATATTGTCCCGTCAGTGTAGGAATGAGCTGGCAGCCCTAGCCCTTTTAGGACCCATGTGCATCAGTGACATGCGTGTTGCAGTGGCCCCGGCCATTTACTGCACTGACGCTAGCCCTGCCGGCGGTGGAATTTGCGTTTGCCCAGAGGATCCCAAAGTGGTCGCCGAGTTATGGCGGCACAGTGAACAGAGGGGCTTTTATGCTCCTTTGCTGAACCCGGCTGCATCTGTTTTGGCCGAACTAGGGCTTGAACATCTTGAGCCCGACCTGCCGGAGGCCGCAGATTGGCTGGACCAGCCTGAGATCAAGGTTCCTCCTGCTCTTGCCGAGGGCATCATTTACGACTGTATCGAGTTGTTTAAGGGTGAAGGTAACTGGAGTGCCGCGCATGCAGCAGCTGGATTCTCAGTTCATGGTGGCCTTGATGTTCGGGGCGATAGCATTGTTTTCCGGGACCTTTTGCATGACTCTGTTTTCCATGAGCTGACAGCTTTAGCTCTGCGGCGAGTTGTCAAAGATTGGCATGCTGGACCGCCATGTTATACATATGGAACGTTGCGCAGACCGCGCATCCGTTCTAAGCTGCAGCCTGCAGGTTTCAATTTGGAAGACCCTCTTACCTTCGAACAGACCAGACTAGCACTTAGGACTGCATTTTTGATGTGGATTGTAATCACTTCTGGTTGTTCTTCAGCGTTGAGCAACCGGGAGCTTCAGTCATGTTTCGCTTGCAGATCTTCAAGAGGCTGGTGTTTGCAGGGTGTATCATCACTCGACTGTGTTTCTGCTCGTTCGGGTCTCCTTTCAAGAAGCCATCGCAGTGGTTGCACAACAAGCCATGGTTGTTGGAATTTGAACTGCCGTGCTGCTGCCCTTCTGGGCATCGCCATTTTGTTATTGAAGGGTCTTTCACCAGACAGTCAATTGAGCAGTTCGACGCCATGTGTCGCCCTGGGGCTGTGGAGGTTTATGGCAGGCGTCCTTCAGTTAGAGAAGCCGTTTCTGCATTTTCAGCTTCATACCCAAAGAGTTTTTGCAGAAGAGTGGCTGCTGCTAGTTTCCAATCCATGAGCCATGCTATCAGGGTTATACCGTTGTCAGAAACTGTTCGCAGCTGCAGCCGTATTGGCGAACCAGTTGACTTGCCAAAGGGAGTGTTGACGGAGTCAGTGCTCCCGCCCCGACCTTTTCATGAAGATCCTGATTGGATAACCGATCTAGCTATCAGTCTGCCTTTTAAAGAACTGCTTAGGTACAAATTCCATAAGCCTGGGCACATCAACGTGCTTGAGAGCAGAGTCCATAAGACATGGCTGAAACATTGCGCCCGTGAGCATCCGAACTCCAGAGTGCTTGGTTTGCTAGATTCCCGAGTGACTTTAGGAGCCACTGCAAAAGGCCGCTCCAGCAGTAAAGCCATGTGCAGGATTCTTCAGGGATCTTTAGGATATATACTTGGAGGGGGTTTATTTCCAGGGGGCATGCACATAGGATCCCGTTACAACCCCAGTGATGCTCCTTCACGTAACCGCCCAGTGCCGGCCCCGTGCAAGGAAGAGCCTGATTGGCTTCGAGAGCTTCGAGCTGGGCGCTTTGAGCTTTTTGACCTGCATGTCACCGCGAGTCAGTTTCCCAAAATTGCTGCACGTTGGCTCCGCCTACTACTTTTGCTGGGTGGCGATATCGAGAGAAATCCAGGTCCTTTAGGCCATGGCAAGCATGGGAGGCCGCCTCGGGGACGTCTCGACTTGACAGTCGGGTTTGCACCTGCGACGTCAAAACGTATGGCCAGTTGTTTGAAGCTCTTTGATGACTGGTTGCTGGCTGAAGTGGGTCTGAACCTTGAAGCCTTAGGTTGGGATACCCTGGCAGCTCCGTTGGTTCTCCTCGATATCTCTTTGTCTACACAGTCACAGGCTTGCAGGACATGTTCCCTCACCTGAAGGCATTTTTGACCCCAGCTTGGGCGGTCGACCGCAAGTGGCAAATTGCCGAGCCTGGCGAGTGCCGGCCTGTGATTTCAGGCCCGGTTCTTCGAGCTCTGACCAGCCTGTGCATTATTTGGCAGTGGTTTCGATTCCTAGGAGTCGTCCTCATAGGTTTCTTGGGGATGCTACATCCTGCCGAGTTTCTTCAGTTGCGGAGGAAAGACATCTTGCTGCCACAGGACTCGCTGCATTCTGAGCCTGTTTTCTATATCCACATTTCAAATCCTAAGACTTCAAGATTCGCCAGGCGCCAGCACTGCAAGATCGATGAGCCTCTGGTTTTGGAATATGTGGTCAAAGTTTTTGGAGATTTGCCGCCACATGAAAGCCTATTTGGCGGCGGGCCTTCAGTTTTTCGGAGAAGGTGGGATGCCGCTTTTGCGCGACTAGGCATCCCTACTTCGCAGCGGCAAAAAGGTGCCACACCAGCAGTTCTTCGTGGTAGTGGTGCTACTCATTTGTACCTGATGAGCGAAGACATGGCCAAAGTTCAATGGAGAGGAAGGTGGGCTCAGATTAAGACAGTTGAGCACTACGTCCAAGAAGTAGCAGCTCAAACTTTGGTTTCTCGTTTAGATCCTCTTTCTAAACAACGGGTGAAAGCCTTTGAGGAAGCCTCTGATTACCTGTTACTTAATTTTCTGGATGTCGAAGTGTCGAAGCAATGAAGAGACGGAATAGGGCCACTCCAATTTGCAGTGTCAGTGAATTTTTGTTTATTTGCCTGCAGCTGAATATCAGTTGCTCTTCCTGGCAGTGGCATCAGGCCAACTTTGCAATTTCAGCTGCCAGCGTGGGAAACTTTGTGCCAAGTGGGAAAAGAATGCAATGATGCTTGCTATCACCATCTGATGAAGGTTGGCGCACTTGCTCAGCAGCATCTCGGCCCCTCCCTCTGGCCGCCCGAATAGGGCCACTCCAATTTGCAGTGTCAGTGAATTTTTGTTTATTTGCCTGCAGCTGAATATCAGTTGCTCTTCCTGGCAGTGGCATCAGTCCAACTTTGCAATTTCAGCTGCCAGCGTGGGAAACTTTGTGCCAAGTGGGAAAAGAATGCAGTGATATATATATATATATACACATACACGCATGATATGTGTATGTACACGGATGTGGATTTGTAAATTAATCTAGATATGTATGTGTGCAGGTGTACGTTTCCGTGTTTCTATGTCGCGCAGATTCCATTGTTAGGAACTTCGATCATCGCCGAAGGCGGGTTTCCAGGTGAAATGGTGTCTGAAAATAGGCTACACCAAATTCCGCTGATCATCGTGGAGTGTTTCCGCCAAAATCCAGGAGCATTTTGAGGCCCCAGCTGAACCTTGTCGCAGAGCAGCCTGGCACAAGATGGGCACGGTCTACAAGCGGTATAGATGGGAGAACTAGCAATCATGGGATAAAAACTGAGGTGTCAGGGGATAATATGTGCATATACTGTAAATATGTGTATATATATAAACATACAGGCGTATATATATATATGTATATATATATATTATATATATGTGTATATGTAAATAAAATAATACATATATATATATATACATACCTATACATATATGTGTGTATATACATATATGTATGTACATATATTATATATTTGTATATAGGTATATATATATATAATATACCTATATACATCCACGTATGCATATATATA
>Ga0126342_10008427_pt1 | contig 18477 bp, 18 predicted proteins | sample Cyp1metagenome_FD_92528 | JGI IMG/M metagenome (GOLD analysis project Ga0126342, IMG submission 92528) | Coral microbial communities from Lord Howe Island, Old Settlement Bay, Australia - Cyphastrea 1 metagenome | ecosystem: Host-associated > Invertebrates > Cnidaria > Coral ...
AAGTGCACCCCAGTTATGTGTATATATATATATATATATATATATATATATATTACGTGTATATATATATATTACATAATATATATATATATATATATATTACATAATATATATATATATGTATATATATATATATTAATTATAATACATATATATATGTATTATATATATATGCCACAAATCATATTTATATTACTAGTTAATGTAGAGTCTACCTAGGGGGGCAGCACCTAGTAGAAATGGACACTCATGAACACCATGGGCAAAAAAACACGCTTAAGATGTGTGGGATGATCTCCAAGTGCCGATCATATATCCCGTGCATCCCGCTTAGTCAATCGCTCGTATAATCCAGCCATGTGTAGAATGTTACCAATTCTATAGGGTTTTTTATATGGGTTATAACATGTATAAATAAATTGCATACTAACTAACTGGGATGCGCATTCAAGTGTAGGAATTCTGGTTGAATATGGGTTTTCTCTCGAAAGAAAAATCCAGCAAATCCACATCCTTTTGTCCAAAATCCCGATTTCTGAGCTATATAACATAGGTCAACATGGTGATTCTGAATCTTAATTTTCACCAGCAAACTGGCTGTAAACTGGGCATATATTTTCCCCTAATATGATTACTATTTCCGGACAGTTATTGCGAGGGTTATCAAACCGTTGCAGGTGCGTGAAAAGATGGTTCCACCGGTTCCACCCTTTTAGGAAACATCATCGTTCAAAGCATTTGGCCATGCTCAACAACCATCAACGCATCAACGTTGAGGATAAGCTATTTTCAGACAAGCCATGACAAGCCCAATTTGTGAGGGATTTTCATGAATTGTCCGCCGGAACTGCTCGAAAAAAGAAGGTATCCACAAAAAACTAGATGGCGTATCCAACCTTGCCAACAATGTGGATTCAAACCAACGCAAGACCAAATACTCCGAAAACATACAATAGCCCTTTTGCAACATTTTGAGGAACGGTAGGGTATGATGGTTTTGGCCCATCCCCAGAGACAAAGATGAGTGATTTCAGACTTTCAGCGTAGACTGTGATGTCAAAAAACAGATCATGTGAGGTCTAAAAGTCCAAGAACTGAAGGGAACACTCCCATATGCTCCATGTATAGAATATTTACCAACATTTTCCCCAAAAATCACCCAGCTTTGTAGGTTTTTATATACCAGCACCATGGTTCGCATATGGGACGACTGCAGAAACGTGGTGAAACCATCACCAGCTATATTTTTCCGAGAAGTTAGGCAGTTAGGCAGAAAAACTCAGGTGCCATTGGCCGCCAAGCTCATCCGAGGTCATGATCAGTCGGAGATCTGACAAATCAAGCCATCTTTTCTACAGTTATGACCCGAAATACCAGGGATAAGTACTTATAACCCCATTTATAGGATATATAATCCCATTTATAACCAGTATAACTGATAAATGGCCATAACTGTAGGGATGTTTTTCAGTAGATCCGATAAATCACTGACCATAGGACCATAGGATTCAAAAAAAAAGGGTTGAAGCCGCATTTTATTTCATCTAGAGTTGAATTCTCAATTCATAGGGATGTACACTTGGAAGTGCAGTTCCAGTGACCCAAGTGGATATGTTTCACCATAGTTATAGGCTTTTTTGGGGCCGATCATATCCCAACTGTTGAGGGGTTAAATTCACATGGTTCGGGACCCATTTACAAGCGGTACTTGGATGCATATCCCACGAAGTAAGTGGTTTATAATCCACATAGAACCCATGAATATCCCATGTATAAGTCAGGATATTCCATACATATAACTGGGGGGTAAAATCCATTTACTAAGTGGGATGCCACCCCCAAGTAAGAATTCTCATTATGGGACGGATGAGCAGCTCGCCTGTTCCTCCCATGCCCCACACGACCACGGCACACGACCACGGTGACTGTTACCTACTCTGAACTCACAGAACTTCATTGACAGTTACTACCACCTAGTACGGGATCATATAATATATATATATATCATCCATATAATATCATATAATCTCATAAATATATAATTATAATTATAATATATATATATACACATACATATGTATATATATATATATATTACATTTGTTTGTATGAATATACGTGTTTACCACAGAGTTTAGATGCTATTCGTTTTGTGTCTTTTCCCGGGGACGAGCCAAGCAGCCAGTGGATAGAGTGATGTAGCTGATCTGTTTTGGTCAGTGGTTCTGGCTCGTGCTGGGGAGGTACACGACAAACTTGCCACCGATTTCATCAGGGTCTGGGCCGGTTCCATCCTCACTGAATTTTTGAAGACAACGGGCCCCTCTGAAAAAGAGCATGAAGCCACAATAGCTGGACTCAGAGGATTATGTTTATATAAGTTAAGGACTTATGGCGATACAGCAGGGGAATGTTGAGCAGATTCATACAGCATACCACGTGCATCACTGAGGGCAAGGTTGCTGCCATGCCGATTGAAAACCAGAGGCGGTGCCAGTGCTGAATCTTGCGTGCACGTAGCTAGCTGACAAACGGTGAGCGCGCCCAAAGGCCCATTCTTGAGCAAGCACTTCAGGAAACGCTGCGGAATTCTCGCATTTTTCGTCTGGCCCAGATTATTTCGGAACAAAATTTGACGATCACCGCACCTCCCTTTGGAAGTTGGGAGACCATCTCCGCGCAGGCGCGGATCCGACAGCGCATCCGCCTGCTCCACGTGCATCACCCAGATGAGAAGCAAATCTTAGAGGCAGGGCTGGCCGCTGACACAGGGGCCGCAGGACCATTTAGATTTGAGTCTTTGTTCTTTTGGGCATTGCTTCGAATCTTGGGTAAGCAAATTTGCACCCACACCTCTATGCCAGAAATCTTTTTTGTTTTTTTTTGTCCATGTTATTTTGCCAGGGAGTATATATTTATATACATATTTCTGGCACCTACCGTGCTGTGTGCAACTTTTGAAGGGTAAGTCTTAGTTCCATGGGGCACCCGAACATAGAAAACTCAACAGGCTCGGTTTTTCCAATCGGGGCAACATTCCCCAACATGATTGAGATTTCGCAAAACGGATTGGAGAAAAGAACGGAATGTATTGCGGTATACCGATTTCGCGGCCAGCAGTCGCCCAAACCGATCCTGGACCCAGCTGGGTTTGTGTAGATGTGACGCCATATTTGCTACTGTATCATTCAAATCTCAACATCGCCATGGACTTGGTAATGGATGCTTTCTTCCCCATGGCCGCCTGGGGTCTCAATGGGGCATGAGTGCAGGATTTTTTGTCTTTCTATCGTTTCGTTCTTCTGCTGCTACCGGAGAAAGACTTTGACCAATTGGGTGGCTTTTGGGTGGCCCTGAAAGCCGCGCATGATGCCTACGAGGCTGGATGGGAGTTTCTTGTTGCCATGTTAAAATGATTTGGGTGGGCCCTTGGAAAATTGCCTTTGAGGAATGGAACCAATTGGAATTTGGCAATTTTGCAGTTTTGTTGCAAGTATCTGGAACGAACATCCCAATTGTTAGTGAGACAGCATGTGACAGCCGACTTGGATCAGGCCGGCGCCAGTGGTTGGTTCAAAACACTGCCTGAAAGCCTGGTCTCCCAATGGCATCCGCAATGGTTGGACCTCTTTCCAAAGCTCCATGCAGTGCTGAAGGCCGTTGAAGTCTCAGGAGGACTAACAAGTGGGACATAGCATGGTAAGTTTCTATCGTATGTATTTTTTGAATAAATCTAGATTTTAGTCATTTCAAATCATCACTTTTTATAAGATACACTTTTGGACCCTACCAGAGAGTCGGTCACCGGATTTGGGGCATCATCACCCATGTCTGGACAGACCCAAATGCCAGGTGCATCTGCCGGAGTCGGCGCAATGGATCGAAGTATTAAGGGCCAGAAGGAAACTGCTGGACATCCCGGCAGAGGTGCAACTTGAGGTTTCCAATCGCTGGGGGGTACCCCCAATTCATCCATGGATGACCAGTTTAGTATTGAAACAACCATGGTGACTTGGGATCCTCCAAATATAACGGCTTCAGATTTCGTGACGTCACTGAAACGATGGATATGATGGGAATTGGATTGGGTGAATAACGATCCTAAAGTAACCCAATTTTCCGGGTTCGTGAATAATTTATAATTTACCCCGAGCCAGGGTAAGGTAATTTTCACGCCATAAGTTGAGATATGCCACCCTCAAAACTATGGCAAAAAAAACGCGCAAATGAACTGGAACTGCACCCCCTGAGGGCCAGGGAACTGATATGAATGAATAGGGGCAGGGGGGCCAGTATGAAACTGGTGGTTTCGTTTGGGGGTATTGATTTGGGGGTGGAGTGATTCCATTTTTGGGTTTGTCCAAGAATGGTGGATGTACTCCCACTTCATGGCTACTTGGCTTCAATAGACGTGGCTGCCTCACGCTCGTCCGGCTAAGGTCTTTTTAATGAGGAAATCGATGATCATCCATGATATTTTTGGGCACCCCAATAGACATGCTGGTTCTATTGACTGACGTCGAAAAAGGATGTGGGTTGAAACTGGCCCCCGGACGCTTCCTCCGTGAGCGTAGCCTTGAAATCTGGCGGAGGCTGAGACGAGCCATTTCTGTGTGAAATTCAATTTTTAATTTATAGTATATACGATTATAGTATAGTTTGTGTTTTGATGATAAATCCAGTTTATATCATATTCCATGTGTAATGGTTACTATGCGTAATGCTCACCAGTTTTGATAATAAACCCAGAATCATTATTCCATGTGTGCGCCCTGCAGCTGGCTACCAGCTGGTGCTCAGGGTTCGGCAGTCCCAAGGCTTCCTTATAGCCGTCCGTGACAGGTCACTGACTCCTGGGCAAAAGAAGCGGTTGAATGCCTGACGAAGGATGGCCAGGCAGGGCCAAGAGATCCCATATGCTCCATGTATAGAATATTTACCAACATTTGCCCCAAAAATCACCCAAACGTAGGTAAATATACCATACATGGAGCATATGGGGATGCCCTGACATCTGTATAGACTAGCAGTCTGGGAGACAGAAGAATCCAGTAGGAAGACATCTTCAAAGGCCACTGAAAGTGGCTCCGCGGAGAAAATGCTAAGCTGGTGCATAGACCCATCTATATATGTTCTAACTGTAGATAAATCCACAACCACTGGATCACTGGAAGCTTAACTATACGCCAACCTACCTATCTACGAGTCCCACTTTGTTTTCGTGTTTGGCTTTGTATGCGAATTTCCAAGAAGTGCCGCTACATTAGCCAGTTTTACTATGGGGTGTGTTTTGAATTTGGAACTTCGAGATCGCTTGTCGCGTTTGCGTAAGAATAGGGTACCCCATTCATTCCAGTGGTTCATCATCATTTCCTCCATTAATGATCATCACTTTGAGGGGAAGCACGCGCCCTGGCCCTGGCGCAGGTTGCATTCCCCAGGGCGATTGCTGCAGACAGCGACGAGCTGACGCTGACGGCGGTCTTGGTCCGTGGCTTGCAAGGCAGTGGAAAGTCCACGCTGTGTCGCGCGCTGGCGAAGTTGACCCAAGGGGAGTGGATCAATCAAGATGAGGTGGCTGCAGGAGCAAAAGGGATCTGAACATGCTCGTTAATGTATGTTATTGTGGTAAAGCCAAGCATATTCCTCCGATTCTTGGAGGATTGTAATACAAGCCATTTCAAGTAAATTTGGGGATGCTTTGATATTGGGTTTACCACATTATTTACAAGCAGAACCGGCATGGTTTTGCCCCCCCGGACAAGTTTTGACTTTTCAACTATACCAACAGTTCAATCATGTTGAGTCCATTTTGGCCAAAGAGCTTCACGTTCAACCAACATAGTTCAGTCCATCATGTTCAGTTCAACCAACATAGATAACATAGTTCAACCAACATATTTCAATCATGTTCCAATATTTAAAAAACAAAAGCATCCCACATGTAGCCACCTATTTTGTTGTGGGCTTTTGCTCCTCAGTCGCCATAAATGGCGCGCCCAGGAGCCCAGCGTGGAAGCAATGCCAAGGAGCTGTTCCTCAAGGCGATCTCAGCAGCAGCTGCCAAAACTCAGGCATCGAGCAGCGCGCAATGATCGATTGATCTGGGATTTGTGGCCAAAAGCGGGGAGATTTGCAAAAAAATGAAGCAGAAATGGATTCATATTAGGGAAAATCATGAACACCAACAGATGATGATTCATGGTGATTCACCAAGAATTGGATAGCTGCTTGGTGGTGTCTGGAACCATGGAATTTGATGACTTTCCATTGGGAACATTTTTTTCAGAGGGGTTGGTTGAAACCACCAAGCAGAATCGATAAGCAACGAAATCTCAAGTAATGGGGAAACATTTCAGTGGCAATTTCAGGACCCAAAATGGAGGTTGTCTACTATATAGGCAATATTTTGTGGGGATATTCCCTCACAAAGCCCTTACCTGGGCCTCAAAAGAACGGGGGGTACTCCAATGTAGGTCCCTGAAATGGCCATTGAGGATATATAGTCGGATATCATGTGGATGAGTTTATGTTGCGAAGGAACGCTGGGCCACATCACCCAACATGATGGTTGGTAAAGCCATTATTGCTATTAGGGAAAGTGTTTCACAAGGGCATTGTTTCTGGATGTTATAATGGTATATATATATATATATATATATATATAGGTGTATAGTGAAATGTTATAGTTCAGCCAGATAATTGATATGATCCAGATTTGATCATGGAAATTGGCAGGGTTTCAATTTAAATCCATACAGTTTTGTATCATTTTTGCTGGTTTCGTTGCCCCCGATTGGACATCCTCCAGGTGGTTTCGCAAAAAAAATCTTTTGTCCCAACCTGCCAAGGGAGCGTGCAACTCACCTCAAACCGGCAGAGCCATGGGTCAAGACTCCATTCCATTATATGTATTTCCATCAGCGGGTTTTGAGATATACCCAAATGGCTTGCAAGGAAGATTGGGATAGACTTGTGCAATCCTGGAGAGCTTGGATGCTGCCAGATCATGAAAATCAAGCAATGATTCCATTTTTAGAACATGACAAGTTCATCGAGAAGTTAACGAAAACTATCTGATTTCTGCCTGGCTCATTGAATTCGCCGGGCTTGGATTAGATGTTCACAAAAGCTATCAGGTTTCTGCACCAGATACCTTGAGATGCACTTCCACTACTTTGCACAGTGATATTTCACCATAGTTCTATATAGGAGCCCCCATATCCCACCCCAAAAATCTGGTTTCATATCCCATATGGACGAAAATCTCACCAGTATCATGGATTATCATGGGCCCAGTTCCGGTTCCGTTTCGTCAACCGTTTCGTCCTCATATCAATGGCCGATCCCAGCGAGGTGCGATACATCTTCATTGACAAAATTCACATCTTGAAGCAGCACCGAGATGATGTGCTGGCAGCTGCGCCTGGGACATCCAGGAGATTCCAGGAGCGAAGAAAGCAAAAGAGGCAGTAGACCTATAAATGATATTGGTATCCTGGTATTTTTTAAGTTGTTCTATCTATCTTTCATTCTACTCTTTTCTGTTCTGTTCTATTCTTTTCTGGTCTGTTCTATTCTATTCTGTTCTGTTTTATATAATCCTATTCTATTTCTATTCTATTTCTATTTCTATTTCTATTTCTATTTCTATTCCATTCTATTCTATCTATTTGTCTCTAAATGTATTTCCTTTTTCCACTAGTTGTTTGATTCATAGATGGTTTCCCCCATTGAACTTCCAATAGGTAGATAGATGCAAACAGTATATAAGTAAATCAGACTGATCCATCTATTTTCGTTAGAAGCACGTGACCCGGATGCTGAACTGGGCAAGCACACGTGGTTTGTAACCAGGCAAGATGCTGAAATTCCGCACAGGAGGGGATGTATGTAATAGGATGTAACCAGCAAGGGGTACCCTGCGATAATTTCACGTAGCTATTGAAAACGGTTCATTTATAGATGATTTACCTGTTAAGAATGGTGATGTTCCATATAAATCACCTATTTTCCCATGGTTTTCCATGGTTTTCCTATTAAAAAATGGTGGATCCATGTTAAATTACCAGAGGGCAGCAAAGATCTGAAATTCTACCGGTAATCCGGTGGCCAATGAGGTCATGCAGGGCTTTTCTGCTCGCGGTGCCGGACGCGTGGCGCTGGTGTTGCTTAACCTGTGCCATCCAGAGGACGAGGAGGGCGACTACCACAAGGCGGGGTGAATTGAGGGTAGTTCAAAGGTAGTTATCGAACTTAGGGATGAGAAATCCATGAGCATTCACTGTTGATATCCACATACCCATAGGATCCATGTATGGTATATATGCTAACATTGGGGGTATATTGATGGTAAATGTTACCATATATAGCATACATGGATCCTATGGGATATGTTGTGCATTTTCCGACGAAACCGGGGATCTCCCAGCCATGTCTGATTACCAGAGGATAGAGGGCCAGATGTGGAAGGTGCACTAGCAACCAAAAGTAGTTTGTCTTGCAGCCCAGCTTGTCAACCCGACTCTTGGACCACATCAAGACCCCTCTTAGAGAACCAGTGATCCTTTAGTTGCTCCACTTTCAACAAGATTCTCAACAAACAAAACTCAATGTTTCAACTTAGACCCACTTTTTCCCCGCATTTTTTCCCTAGTTGTTTTTCCACCTAAAGCCACATGTGTCACATGTTTCCAACGTCGTTTCGTTTTCCTCCCAGCGCCAGGCAGCTGAGTTGTGCACCCAGCGCATCCAGTCGCGAGGCTTGGGACATCTCTCACTGCTTCCCCAAGCGGTGGACGCCCATTCGGTGGTCTGCGGTGCGGCAGAGGCACCGACGGGATCCGAAGGGATCCGAAGGGATCCGAAGGGATCCGAAGGGCAGGGGATGGCCCAGGATGGCAAGGGGCCTTCTGGGGCGGAAGGAGTTGTGCTACAGTTCACGGTTGATAAGTTGATACTTTTCTTGCTGTTGCAGCGATGATGTTTGCAGTGCGTATATTTTGGATACTGTATATAGATATGTATAGATTGAGCCCTTCAGTCATCAGCGCCGTGTGTGCTGGGTACTCACCCACTTCTTCACTTTCTCGTCGGGGCAACAAGATAGACAAAGAACCGCCTTAGACATTGCATGGCTGTGTTGGACACTTGGGCATTATTACCCTGAATGGACCAGTTAAGGATACACATTGTTTGATGCAAACGGTTTTTTTGGATCGCAGAGGGTTGTACAACATCTTCGTCCATTGCAATGGCTGCACGCGTCCATCTCTTCGATTTGCACGTGGTCTTGTGGGCCAGTGCGGTTGTGAGGACAACTGCCGCTACCACCACGGGTCACCACGGAAACACAATGGGACTTCAATGGCCTGGAGATCTTTAAAAGACCGCCCCATGATGGAGACTAATTAACTACAACTTTGCAGCATTTCTTCAAGGATGGCAAGCAGTCCGCGCCACCTGCTTTCTTACAGCGTGTGTTGCTGTCAATCCAAGGCGAACAAGGTTCAAATACCGGGGTGATCTCGGTCAGCAGCTTGTTTGCAATGCTGAAGCATTCTCCTCAAGTAGCTATCCTGGAGGTGCTGATTTACTTTCAGTTTCAGTGCTGGGGCATGATGTGCCAAGCAATCAGCAAAAGGTGGCTGGAAGAAGAAAGTGAAGCCAAGGTTCTGCGCCCCTCACCAGTGTCAGTTTGGAACTTCGAATGTCTTGTGATGTTTGTCGTTCAGGTCATGCTGTATTTTTTTGCAATGACGGTGTACGACCAGGACAAGTTTGATGAGTTCAGCAACTAACAATGCTTCTTCTACATCTGTGGTGCATTTGTCAGTGCTGTATAGCGTCTTCGCGAGCATTCGTTTCTTCATAGTGAGTACATACCTTTTTGGAAACCCTACTTCGAGACTTCGAGATGAATTTGTTTAGCATGATCATCGTCCAATATTGAGGCTCTTTTGTTCCTTACTGGTGAACCAAGTCCTTTCCCAATCTGTCTTGACCTTGTCTTGACCTTGCTCCCTGTGATTTTGATGAATTCACCTGACCTCATGGAGTTTGTCAAAGATGCGACTTGTGTAGCTTGATATCCCAGATGGACAACTTGCTGAATGGCGAAGAAGACCATGTGATGATCAATGGAACCCTGATGATGAGGAAGCAGGAGAATGATCTCAAGGAGAAACTGCAGGATTTCGTGGGCCCTGCGCAGATGGAGATTCTGAAGGCCAGTCTCCAGAAGCTTGAGGGCCGGCAAGCAGAGATGCAAAAGGCAATAGAGCAAAAGGACAGCGAGCTGAAGGGCATTCTCTCACGAGAGGAGTCTGTGAAGAACGAGTTGTGGAGAAGCCAGCAGGAGTTGTTCATTGTCAAGTCCAAAGTAGGCGATGTGGAGAAACTTGCCAGCAAGTCGCAGGAGGAGCTTCTGGAGCTTCTGGAGGTGGTGAAGTCTCTCAAGGAGGAGAAAGACGAGGACGTCTTGGAAATGTAGCCATGTAACGTCAGTGGTCCCATCGTTTCACACAGATTTTCGTTGATTTTGGCACGGCTGCCTGGCCTTGATGGCTCAGGGAAAGAGCACTTTTAATATATGTCACTGCATCATGTCAATTGCATCAGTTACATATTTGCTAATTTGCTTGAGGATGTGGCAGGATTTTTTTTCGGAAAACATCAAAAAACTTCAGATTTTCACTCGTTGGTGGTCCATTTATTGCATTTATTCTTCATCTTACCTGCAGGTCCCATCCCGTGATCAAAAAAAATGATGGGGTTAGAACTAGCAATTTTATTGGACGAAGCGGTACCTTGGGTAGGGGCCACCCGGTTACAAGCTGGTTTATAGTTATAACATAAAGTTATAACCACCTTTACTTTTTATATAATTATATCCCCCATAGACCCTGGTTTAGCAAGTTATGTTCACCAATTTAGCAATCGTTTGAGGCTCCCACATCTCCCACCTTGTAAACGGCAAGGGGCCCCTGCAACTGGGCCACTCAGCCATTTGTCAGGACGCCGAAGTGCTCACCGATGAGGCGGCAATGGGCCAATGGGCCGGTCCGAACCCACCAATAAGTAGCTGGTTACCCTCTGGGAATTTAACATAGCTATTGAAAATGGTCATTTATAGTGGATTTTCCCATTAAAAATGGTGATTTTCCATAGTTATGTTAGTTTACCAGAGGGTAATTTAAAAATTTGGAACAATCCCCTAAATGGGTGTTGATCAGAGCCATACCCGTTTGCAGCCAACAAGCCGAGGGCTTGTTGGAGGGTGAATTTCCAGATATTCCCAGGATCCCCATCATTAGTTGGTTGACCAGTTAACGTCCCCATCAATGGTTTGAAGTTGGCAAGTAGCCTTTGACGCACCCAGTTGGTTGAAACTCTGCTTTAATTGGCATGTCATTGGTCTTAAGGGTTTCCACTGTTGATCAGTATCCCCATCGTTGGCGGTCCCTGGCGGATTGCGTTCCAGTGATCATCCGATATTTCGGCAATTTATTGATTACTATATAGATATTTTATGTATCCTCGGCCGTTTGTCAGACAAGAACAAATATCTGGTTGGTGGTTTGGAACATTTTTCCATAATTATATTGGGAATAATCATCCCAAGTGACTAATATTTTTCAGAGGGGTTGAAACCACCAACCAGAATATGCATTGGTTTACCAACATCGTTGTTTGGTTCATAAGTATGGGGTCACAACTATCACAGCCCAAAAAAATGTGGTTGACTCCTAAAGATGGCCACAAATCTGGCGAACGTACCGCAAGCACTTGACGGTGATGAGAATCCAGGGGTCAGATCCTCACAGTTGCGGCCCTTAGACCAGTTATATATAAGGCTGTTATAACCCCATTTATCGAATGATAACTTCATTTATAGCCATACAAATCATTGGTAAAGGGCTTCAACTGATTTGTTAGTTGGTGAAATGGGTATGGGTCAATACCTATATATAGATACATTTTTAGTGGGATGAACATCCATTTACCAGCTATTTTGGGGTTCACTAGGGGTACAAGGTTTTGACCCACTGCCAAATGATTCATTTTTTGTGTCCAAAACCGGAACCAACAGCCAGGAGAAGTGCAGCTTGGACCTCTGCAGCGACCTGGACCTGAGGCTGCCGCGCTTGATGATGCTGTCCGAAGCGCTGAAGAAGCTGAAAGAGGTGCGGGGCATTTTCCGCTGTGTCTGAGAATAGTGTACCTCTAAATCCATTGGTAAAATTCCTCCGTTTCCATATTAAAATAGATTTTTTGGGGTGGTATACCATGAATTTGGCTTTGATTGAACATATTACCCATGACGGATCCATGGTGCTGCTATATATGGTAACATGGATCCCATCAATATACCCCATTCATGTTAGCATATATATACCAGCACCATGGATCCTATGGGATATGGATGGCTGGGAAATCCGGCACCAGTTGGCAACGATGGGATTCCAATGAAACACTGTTTTTATAATGTTTTTTTTTGAGGGGATAGACCATCTACCAATTGGCGATTTCGCAACCATGCACAGTAGGATATCTATATATACAGTATCCACAAATCCAATGCTTAATGCTTATTTTCCCAATTCATATAATAATTTAGGGTATAGCCTATTCTTACACACACCAAGATGGCCTGAGTGTTTGGGTTGAGCAGAGGGGATATGTATAAATCATTATAAATCGATGGTCTTTTTGCTTGATGGCATGCTTGATGAACATATGGACATACGAATACAGAATACATGTTATTTCCAGAAGACGGGAACACATGATTTTCCGGGCCTTAGTTTTGCGGTTCCAAAACTTGAGACAAACGCACTGTCCCCGAAAAAGGGTTAACAAAGGCAGCACCTTTGAGATGTGAACTGCAGGTGTACAAGGTCTTGACCCAAAACCTGCCATTGTTTGTCGTTGGGGTAGTGTTCCAATCTGGGGGAGCAATCATATTGAGACATACGCCATCAGTGACCCGAATCATCACCGGAGGCCCGAAAGATAGGATCGTTTGGCAAGTAAGATGGTTGGACGGGGATGGTTACATTGCTGAAAACCAGTGTTTTGTGGCCAGTCCTAAAATTGGACAGCCCTTGGCCCAACTGAGCACCGGTGTTTGCTGCAGGGATGTGAGGATTCATAATTTCTGAGCAGAAAGGATGCCAGTATGCTGGTCCTGTTGTGTGCTTCATATCCCTGCCTTCGTTTGGTAAATGTCTCCATTGTTTGTATGTTAACGTCCATCTGTTGATAGGTGATGTACCCATTTTGGGTGGGTCCATTTACCAATTTATAATTTCGACTAGCCAATTTTTTCTCTTCTAACTCAGAAATCCAACAATCTACCTTTGATCGGCGTTAAAGGCGTCGGAGTTTTGCCCCATCCTCGTACCCAACGCTGGGCGCAGGGTGGCTTCTTGGCAGACGGGGTTTCCAACGACATCGACAGCATGGAGGATGCTATGTTTTTCGGGCCCCCGCAATTAACTATAATCAAGTTGGTTCGGAACCGCAGTGTATGGTGGTTTACATCATATAATATCATATTATATCATACTATATTATATCACATTGTATCATACTGTATCATATCATATTATATTGTATCAAACCATATATATATATATATCATATTATATCATATTATATCATATTATATCATATTATATCATATTATATCATATTATATCATATTATATGATATTATATCATATTGTATCAAATCATATATATCATATTATATCATATTATATCATATTATATCATATTATATCATATTATATCATATTACATCATATTATATCATATTATATCATATTATATCATATTATATAAATATTATATCATATTATATTATATCACATCTGTAGTTGGATAAGTCAAACCAACTCATCAGTGACCGGGCGACTGAGCAGCCAAGTCATTGGGAGGTTTTTTTTTACCCAGCAGAAAAATGCTGGCAATGGTGATGAAATGTGAAAAAGATGATGATGGCACCGATGATGATTAGTATTACGTATTAATATATGTATTCATTTTTAGATTATTAGATGCTGTGATTATCAGGCTGTTCTTTCTGAATTGTCACTAGGTGAGCACCTCTCAAAATCCCAGTGGGAAGATGCGATTCTTTCAACAATCCGTTGATATTTGAACGACGATTTGAAGCACTTGTCCTTGCAAATTGATGCACGCCGTCCGGTTGAGTCATGATTATAATTCAAACAGGATGCGTCTCAAGTACCAACGGACAAGGGCCCCGCTGGGATAGACAGTCTCCAGGAGAAATTTGGGTGAAGTGTCAAGAAACTGCCTGTTTTGGGTTTCCTATTTCTTGTGGCGGTGAAACCACAGCATGTCATGATTTGACACTACCATACACTACCAAATCTTGCATCTGGCAGCTACTGGCCTCAATTACTTTCTTCGTGTGATTCCCACCTTGAAACACTATTCTGACATAGTTTCTGACATACCATCTGGAAGTGTATATGGCATATTTATTCTGACATTCTATCTGACATTCTTTCTGGCATTCTATTTGGTATATCTTCGGAGATTCTTTGTGGTTGACGTCCGGCGGGGAACACTCTGATCCAGAGCTCGCTGTTCGGGTCCCGTGGAGAACACTGCGATTTAGCGCTTGCAGTTGAGGTCCGGCGGAGGTGGAGGAGAAGGCGGCGGGACAAATCTAACAACCCTCACCTGACTGGGAAAAAACATCAACTTCTTGGGGTTGCGACCTCAAGAAGCCCATGGGACCATATCTTCAAACAACTCCTTGCACCAAAATCTACCAGAAAAACGAAGCAAAATCTCCGAGAGGAAGCTGTGAAGAGCTCTCAAGCCCATGAGCTGAAGCTTTCCAGCAGGTACCGGGCGTCAAGAATGGCAACGGGAAGTCATGATTTTCACCGGCGTCTATCAATTAAGTAGAATATAGATGTATTTTTGAAAATTTACACCTGTGCAATATAAATATACTATATATATATAATATACATCGTATAGTTTACTGTACATATTTTTTTAGCCAAATATCACCTATCTGCTTGACATGGAATACACAAACAAATTGGATACTGTAAAACTTCGCTGATTTTAGATACGTTGATTGTTTGGTGTCAACGCGTTGGGGGCTAGGCCCAACAAAGAAAACTCCACCATCCCAAGCCACTACAAGTGGGGCATTACTACAAAACCCCAATATGGTTCTACACACATACATGTTTTGTGTTTAAACTTATATCAACTTAGTGATATAACTTATTTAACAAGTGTTAAATTTTGTTGACGTATGTTAAAATATGTTAATCTCATTTCAAGTCAATTCACATCAACTGACATCAGATTGCATTTATTTATTTTTTTTATTATATGAGTTTATTTACTATTCAACCAACCCACATCAATACTGTGTATTAGTGATGACCTACTTTATTACCATCTCCCAAAATCGTATCGTTTAATTACCATCCATGGGAGACAAACCCTCTAATACAACAATATAGAACATTAATATGGTTGCCGGTGGAAGACCTTGTATAAGTGGATATGTCTTTACTACAATTAGAAGATTTCCAATAGTGGGTGTATGAATCTGATTATGGTGATACCATATCTAGTTAGATGAGGAAATTATGAACATTGCTATCTCACTTCAACACACCCAGGTGGAAGACCTTGTACAACTGAAATATATGGCCATATACATATAATTATATATATATACATATTCATTGTTAACCATCCAATTCAGCACATCTTATAACCGAGCTAAGTGGGCGCAGGTGGAAGACCCTGTATTGGATGATCGCCCTGGACTGGCACTTCCTTTGGGAGGATACGTCAGAAGCACTGCGCCTACTGCTGCTTGAGGCGCTGCGCGCCATGCCCGAGCTGGTGGCCGTGAACGAACCGCACGTCGCCCGGCGATGCCATGAAGTCTTTGTAGGGGAAACATGAAACGATGTTTGACACCTAATGATGAGGGTTATACCTAAACATCAACAAGTAAAATTACAATCACTAATCTATATACAATTTGTGGTAAATCACAAATTCTATTGATGACTGATGGATGTTTTGACTATGACTAGCCATAATTGAACGTTTTTTGTTGTTCATGAAACTAGTTTGTTTGTTTTTTCACTTGGGTGTCCACATGTTTTATGTTCCTTTTTTGTGAGGTTTGAACATCCGCCCCAGTGGGTGTCGGGCCCAGCTCAGTGAACCGGGGCTGACGGCGTGAGTAACGGGTGAAGCGATAGAACCACGATTTCGGTATAGCAAAGATGGGGTTCCCATGTGTCCCCCCATCCGTGGCTTTTCTGGGATCAAAGAGACTAGGCGTTTGCCACCTGTGACCGTCGTGACCCAACTGGGTATCTGAGGTGACTCTTGCCTGGCTTGGCTCAGAAGAGCACCCAGAGTTGGATGACGCTGGATGGAAATCTCGAAAACAACGCCGGTTTTTCTCACACCGTTTTACTTTCTAAAGAAAGAACCAGATTTCAAGAAGATAAATGAGAGTAAAGAAACACCGGGATTTGATGGGATTTATTTCATATAATTGCAATGATGTGAGGGAACCTCTGAGAGAACCTCCCAAAGCTTCCAAACATGCCAATTTGGGCCATGAAATGTTCAAACCTTGGACTCGCACCATCATCCGGATGGTTCACAAAGGAAGCCACCACAAAATCGACCAACCCGGGAGCGTTTCAGGAAGAGCTTGGGAAGTTGGAAGGCTCGCAGGTCCACTTTTCAGTGAAGTCGGTGCCCTGTTTTAAGTCACAGTGTCGGCTGGGGTCGGGAAAGGAACATGTCGGTTGATGATATGCAAATTTGAGGGGATGATACACCAAATTTGAAATTAGGGTGATTTTGGCCCAGTGTCAATGTGGTTGGAATTGCAGTCTTCTGCCGAATCATTGCTGACAGCCCAGATTTTCATGTTCAATTGAAGAGCATCTATAACCTCCCCGTATTTTTCATAAAACGTTAGTAAAAAACAAAGTAAAGCAGTAATCAACCACCCATATTTTGATGGTTTATACCACCGATAAAACAGGTCTGGGGGTGGTGGATCCTATTGCTTTATTCACATTCATTCTAAAATCATGGTGATGCAACTAATCCCAGTTCGCAGAGCGGAGGTGTGCTACGACCGCAGCGGTGCTGGGCTGCTGGCCCTGCGGGTGAACTTGGAGACGCCCTATGCGGAGCTGTGCCAAAATCGGCACCCGCACATCACGGTGGCCAAGGCCGGAAAGGGGGTAGGACTTGGGGAGTGGTGACAGATTTTAGGATGACCGTGGATTGGATTGGTTAGGCTTCATTTTTTTTATGTTAGCCACTGATGGTGTCTGATTTGCACTGAAACACCACTGGATTGCTTTTTGAGTTTTTTCTTGTCATCCGTCAGGGGTCACAGTTAGTGAGTTGACAAGGGCAGTGACAGTGATGGGTCGTTCTTACAGAGGTAGGCCGGCTCTCCGCTCCAAAAATAGAGAATAGACTATGCGGCGGTGGAGTAGGGCCAACCCTTACTGGACAGCCCCAAATATCGCCATGACTGTTGTTGATTTCAAATAGTCAGTCTATGATCCGTCACTGAGTTTTTCGTATAATTTTTGACGATATGTTTTTTCCCAAGAAACAAGCAACTTTAGGATGGCTTTTCCATCAGCAGGATTGCATCCTATGAATCCAAAGCCATCCAAAGCCAAAGTGATTCATGTTGCCATGGTCAGTTTCCCCAGTTGCAGTGGGATATCCACAGTGATTTGTGGCTTTTGATCCAATTACGATTCCTGAGTCCCGCAGATCCACGTAGAACTGCTTGAATGATCCTGGAAAAAATTGGAGGCATGACTTGAGGCTGGGTGGTCTTGAGGGAGAAGCGATCAAAGGGGATAGATATCACATCCAGCATGGTGTATCAGCAGGTATCAGCGCCCAATATCCCCCACCCCCTAAAATGTATATTGAGGGGGGGGGAGCCGGGAATTTTCATACATTTCCAGGGCCCCCCCCACCTCTGAAACGGGCATTTTTGTATGAACTAGTTTTTGTAAAATTAAGAGATTACCTAAAGAGGTGGGGAGTGTTTCTCATACATTTTCAGTATTTGGCTTCAAAAGCTTGTTTAGAAAAAGGTGGGGAGGCGGTTTCATACATTGATTTTGCAAGGCCATTGATCTTTGATGCTCATAGAGTTTTCCTGGGGAATCTTACGAAATAGCATGACGCTTTTGACCACCCCCCCGAAATCTAAGTTTGCCAAATTATGGGAGGCCACCTACCCCCCCTGGGTTAATACATTAATAATTCCCAAGTTTGGAGGGGGGGGTGCGAAATTTGGAAGGGGGGGGCGCAGATGAAGTATCATGAATGTATGCACCTGGGGGGTCAGCAGCAGTTCCATGCCGCACATTCATTATACATGAAGGTTGTCTTGAG
>Ga0126342_10008428_pt1 | contig 18476 bp, 25 predicted proteins | sample Cyp1metagenome_FD_92528 | JGI IMG/M metagenome (GOLD analysis project Ga0126342, IMG submission 92528) | Coral microbial communities from Lord Howe Island, Old Settlement Bay, Australia - Cyphastrea 1 metagenome | ecosystem: Host-associated > Invertebrates > Cnidaria > Coral ...
CAACAACAACACCAACAACAACACCAACAACAACACCAACAACACCAACAACAACAACAACAACAACAACAACAACAACAACAACAACAACAACAACAACAACAACAACAACAACAACAACAACAACAAACAACAACAAAGAAAAACAACAGCAACAACAACAACAGCAACCACAACAACAACAACAATAACAACAACAACACCAACAACAACAATAACAACTTCCACTACAACTACAACTACACTACCGCCACAACTACAATTAAATCTACGCTTCAACTGCAGGAGCTACAGCTACAACCGCAGCTACAACTTCAACTACACTTCACAGTGCAACTACAACTTCAACCCCAACTGCAATTACACAACACTACAACTACAAGTACAAATGCAATTGCCAACAGCACTGGCTAATGCGGCAGGATCGAGAGGTACATCAACGTCTTCCACTGGATTGTGATCCTCTCGAATCTTGCTGATATTGACCTTCACAATTCTTGTGCCTAGATCTACTCCAACCATAAGTACTTCCATCAATTGATACCAAGTTTCCTTTAATCCATTTTCCTCCATGAGAAGCATCTGATTTTATGTTGGATTTATCTTCGGTCCAGTAATATACTTTATCTCCAGGAAAGAATGGTCCATCACTGCGTTGGAGTTTGCTGGCAATGTCTCTTCGAAGGTCATCAGATTGCTTCGCCTCAAGAAACTTTCGCATTGCCAGTGACCTTGGCGCTTCAATCTGTCTCTCAGGAGCAGGGGCCTCAGTGGTGAGGTGTCATGTTTTCAATCGCCCTTATGTCGGCAGGTCTTCTTCCAAATGCTGATTCAATTGGTGTTACGCCGCCGTGTGTTACCATAGTATTCCTTGAGATACATGCTTGTCTCAACAGTTGTTTGTATGTGATATTGGCAAGCAGTGGATCGTCTTTCAAGGAAATAAGCATCAGGGAGACCTGCTTCTTAAACAAACGAATGGCTGCTTCAGCTCGGTTTGGCCATGGAGTACTTGGTCCTAGAGAGATTGGTCGAATGTTATGCCTGTTATAGTAATCTTCCATTTCAGTGCCCATAAAAGCTTGATCAGCAACAATGTATTTTGGATTCAGCTGATACGTTTCGAAGTACTCTTGAAGATGTGAAATCGTCACAAGACCTGACCTATTCTGAACGGCATGGCAGTAGTCAGGGAAGTTGCACCATCATAAAGAAGAAGGAATTGAAGTTTGGACTGAGGATTGATTGAGACTTCTCCATGATCAATGAAGGTAAGTTCACCAAAGACCTCACTTCGAATTCCTGATACCTTAGCTCTCGAAGGTGCAATCTTAGCCTTGGAACACGTATCACAGGATTTGGTAATCCGATCATATTTGTCAAAGATTTCCGTGGGAAACTTCAGTGCGGATGTTCTTCTCTTGAACTGTTCAGTTGACATGTGATAGTGCTTCAAATGTAGTTTCAAAAGTTCAATTGGTGATTGAAGCTTATCATCAATCGTCTGAAGTGCAAGGGATACTGTTCCTTTTGGTGACGCTTCCTTTTTCTCTTCAACCTTGACTTCAACCTTTGGCTCCTGTTTGACCTCTGATTCTTCCTCAGGTTGAGGATCCCGGCGAGGTCGAACTCCATCTTTGGAACCGGAACTGGGTCCAGATGCTTTCATCGGCTGGTCAGGAGGCTGAAAAGGCTCACTGGGTACTTCTAATTTTGTATCAGGTGAAATGGGTTTCTTGACAATCCTGGAGGCATTGCCTTGGTTTCCAACTTGATGTTGCAAGAGCCATAATGTCAAGAATGATTGGATGTACTGACCGCAAGAGCGGTGCGTTGCATTCCAAATAGTGGACATGTGAGAAACTCTCCTACATGAGTGTGTTCAATGTTCATTCGAAGATTCCTCATTTGTTCAACAGAGAAGAGGACAGGAACCTTGCCTTTATCAACGATGTCAACGCACATAGTAATCCAACCATGATGTGCATGATCATTTCGAAAATGAATCGCAAGTCTCTCCTTGACAGTGGATTGTTCTCCATTTGCACATGAACACTTACTTGAACATGGTTGTTTGGAAAACCAGATATGGTCACACTTTGGATGCTGCTGGCAAGATTGGACAAGACAATCAATTGCAAAGCGAGAACCCATGGCTCTGGTACAACCTGAATCAAGAATCACATGTGTTGGATGAGAACCAAGATCCACGTATTCACACAAGAGTGCTTGCTGGGCACCATGGTCAAAATTTAGATATACACACTCTTCCGTTTTGGGTGGGCGAGTCTGCTGTTCGTTCGGATGCTTGTCACCGGTATCGGTTGCGACGCTCTCTTCAATGGATCGGACGCTCTGAATTGGTTTCCTGTTCAAATCTTGGAAGCACTGGTACAGCAGAGTCACGAACAAAAACATGTATGACATGAAGGACATGAGTCCGTCCGTGTCCGAAACATCGGAACAAGCAAAAAATTAACAGAAAAACAGGACCGGTTGTTTTGGTATGCCTGTCCGTCCACAGGAAAATCATGAAAACCTTCCGAACTTCTTGTTTTTCGGGGGCTTTTGAAGTGCTAGAAGATGTTTGTTGAGCGACGTTTGCTTGTGGAGAATGTTGCAGAAATTGTTTTCCTCCTTTGTTTTTACCGTCGCCTTTTCCTTTGCCCTTCCATGAAGGCATTCCCTTGAAAGAATCCTTACCTTTCATTCCTTTCTTGCCCTTTTTGCCTTTTCCTTTTCCCCAGAAAGCTGTGTCTTGCTGGTCGTTGTCCCATGCTGCATCACCTTTTCCTTTTGACCTCGGACCGAAGCCGGGTCTTGAACGTTTGCCTTTCTTTCCATAGCACTTCGGTTTACCTTTCTTGAACGATCGGCCGTACAATCGGTGCTTAGAGTATGAACCCTTAGCGCCCAGAACCCAGAAATCGTTTCTGTGAAAAGACATGTAAATCCTTCTTCTCCTGTTTCCCCATCAACGACCCAAAACCTTTGTTCTCCTTCCTCAATTTCACCCTCGTCAATGATGAAAAAGGAAGACCATTTTCGGTGCGCAATGTTTGGATCAGCGACCCCAGCCTGGAAACACAGAACAGTTCGAGGAAAAGCTGTTTCACCTGCAAGTACGTTTACTGTGGCACGGCGATCTGTCGAATGTTCATTGATGAGACAAAACCTTCACGTTGTTGTTCATCTAGGTCTGATTGTACCAAAACGATCAATGACATCAAATTGTCTGACAATGGGAATGCATTTTGATGTTGTGCTCGCCAATTCGTGATTGTTTGTTCTCGAAGGGTGACTTGATAATTCATTCTCTCTTCATCATTCGTTAGATTTTGAAAGTGCTCACGCCGTGCATCAGTGAATGCTGCCAAAAATTCGGCCGTACCTATGTCCGGTAATCGTCAAATCAATCAAGTCGGCCCACGATGCATGTGCAATCTCGAAACGTCCTATCCAGTGCACGAATTCATGCTGGCCTCGGTAAGTGTGAAACAACTGGAGGAATCGCGAGAGAAACACATGATTTACTCCCTTCACGAAGTAGGGTCTCAATGTGCCCTTAAAATGGGAGAGGCCACGAGCCGGATCCCGGAGTAGGGCATTGCCGAGCATTGACTTGTAAAATGAAACGGCTCCTGCGAGTGCATTTTTGAGGGATGGGCCATGCTTGTCTGCATCTAATTTTGTGATGCCTAACCAGTCATCTATCAAGTCCTCATATTCAAACCAAATGAATTGGCTATCAAACTGTGGAGGTACCTTTGGAGTCATTTTGATACCTGTTCTGTTGTCTATGGTATTGGCGGCGTAGGCTTCCGGCTCTTGATATGTTTGGATTTGAAGTTGTTCTTCGTCCGAATCCATGTTTTGGATTAAGGCCATGGCAGCTACTCGGAGTTGCACCACAAGCTGCCCTTGCAAGTCCGTATATCGGTGCAGGTGCAAGAAGCAACTGCAATCCGAATATCGGATCTTAGCAGGGCACAGCGCTCCGCTACCACTTTGAGGTAGCAAGCCCCGGTATTTAGGGGCCCTGGATCTAAGCTAGAAAGCTATGAGCACTTGCGGTCAACAGTCGGAGCGCAGCACCTTTTCTGTAGCTATGCAAGCAAGTCTTGAGCCACGGAGTGACGCAGTGGATGATATGAATTAAAGTGAACATGTCACATAGTATGCAAGCTGTAGATGCATTGTGTAGACACGTCCCAAAAAGTAGGTTGTACGGGGGAGGGGGAGAGAGGGACTGGGTGGGTGGGAAGTGAGGGAAGAACGAGGAGGAAAGAAAAGAACGGGAAAAGAAAGGCCGCGCGCACTGCATCCATGGACCCAACTGGGGGAGTGGAAGGTGCACCCACCTATACTCCTGTATCCAAGCTCGCGGAAGAGAGGCTTCCCCTATCACATCCCAGCTTCGATGAACCAGGTTGGATGTGATAGCCCTGGCCCCCCTGCATGTTAATAACATTGAAACATTTTGAAACTGCATGTGGCTAGCAGTGCACGCACACACACACACGCTATTACGCACAGGAGCATTTACACAGAGAAGCCTTTACATGGAGCAGCGTTTGCAGAGAGCAGCTTTTACGCGGAGACGCTTTTACACACGGGAGCTTTTACACAAGGAGGCCATTACACAAAGATGCCTTTACACACAGAAGCGTAAAAAAACAGAAAAGGCCCTACAGGAGCATCTTGTACGCACAAACGCTTTTACACAGAGCAGCTTTTACGCAGAAAAGCCTTTACGCAGAGCAGCTTGTACACACGAACACTTTTACACACAGAAGCATTTTCACACAGAAGCTTTTACACAGAGTCGGCTTTAAACAGAGACGCTTGTACACAGAGAAGCTTTTACACACAAACGTCTTTGCGCACAAAAAACTTTTGCGCACAGACGCCTTTACACAGAACTGGTCTCATACAGAGAAGCCTTTACACAGAGCAGCTTTTACGCGCAGACGCTTTTACACAGAGCAGTTTTTCGACACGATCGCTATTATACAGAGGAACCTTTACACAGAGAAGCCTTTACACAGAGAGCATCATTTACACACAGATGCTCTGACACAGAGGAGCTTTACACGCAGACGCCTTTGCACAGAGACGCTTTTACGCAGAGCATACTTTACACACAAATGCCGCCTGCCACACGAAACAGCTGCGAAGCGGCGAGGCACAGTCAGCCGGTCTAGAGACAGGAAGCGCCGTGCATGCCAAATGAAACAGCCGCGGCGTCCAAAGTTGCCAAGGCACAGTCAGGCAGTCGGCAAGTTGAAAGAGAGAAGTTCATAGAGATGAACATGAAAGAGTCAATGATTGCGACAAGGACTAGTTGTCAAAGGGAAGTTGATAGAGATACACGCCATAAAGAGAAGCTGATAGAGATTAACTTGATAAAGGCAATTTGATAAAGAGAAGTTGATAGAGATGAACGTGAAAGAGACAAGTTGATAGAGAGCAAGGTGATGGAGAGAAGTTGATAGAGATGAACGTGAAAGAGACAAGTTGATAGAGAGAAGTTGTTACGGAGAAGTTGATAGAGATGAGAAGTTGATAGACGTGACTGTGATAGAGACAACAAGTTGATAGAGATGAATGTGTGTGTGAGAGAGAGAGAGAATTCGATGAATGTGAAAGAGACAAGTTGATAGAGATAAGTTGAGACCAATGTGACGCAGAGAAGCTGACAGAGAGAGTTGATAGAGATGACTGTGATTTCAACAAGTTGATAGACAGAAGTTGATAGAGAGGAAGGGAGGAGGAGCCAGGAGACGGCGGGGGGAGGAGAGAAGGAGGCGGGATGCAACACAAAAAACAAGAACCCCACGTAGTGATACGGGTAAAAAAACGCAATCAAACTTGTCCCATGATTCGTGGTTTACTTCAACTGCCCCTGCCAGGCACGCAGGGGCTTGAGACTTTATGAAGCTTGGCAAGCACATGACTTTGTTCAGCTCAACACTCACATGTTTGGCCGCCCCGCTCGTCAACCTCCACTGGCTCCTGGGATGCGCGAAGGAATGGCAGGAAAGTTGAGGAGCTGGTCAGCGTGTGAAACACCAAGCCCATGGTCCGATGACAGCCCTGTTACTTGCACTCATTACTTTTGAATTTTGCCGCGTTTTGATTGGATTTCAGACGGCCAATAGGCCTTCACTCTTGTAGTATCATCTTGATGCCATATTTCAAATCCCCTTGTCTACTCGCAGCAGTCAAGCAATGCTTCCCACCGGCAGGATTCCCAGGCCTCTACCTTTCCCTCTCTAATTTCGCGGTAAGGCTGAAATCCTCAAGGTTGGATTGCCCAAACGCACGACTTACCATGATTGATCAAACAATCATCTTTGACAAATTGAAAAGCAAGCAGGCAGGCGAGTTGCTGTCTTCGACTATGCTTGTCTCCAAGGATTTGGCCTGGGCATGCTGCACTCTGGCTAAGCCAGTGGTAAAGGCAAAATCCTTCAGCGGGGTTTGGTCAATTGGGGTGGCCGGGAAATGCAGCACAGCTGAATGCGCTCGGCTTTGGCCAATTGGGTTTGAACGTGTTCCGTGCTGTTCCCTCAAATTCCCCCAAACTGAAAAGCTGCCTGGCTTGCAAACCATGCGAGTGCTGCAGAGATTGCGACCTTGCCAATCAAAAAGTGCACGTGCCAAGTCTTGGCTTGCAACCCCTAGTCGAGCTGTTGTGCTGCTTATGCAGCAAAAAACGCAATACTCTTCAGCAAGTCGAAGCTGGAAAACTTGACCGGGGTCTCATGACAAAGTTTCCCTTTTTGATTACCCGTCAGCAACTGCCATGATCACGCTATCATTCGAAAACAGCCAGCCGAGGTACCCTTAGCTCGCCTATCTGCGCAACATATGCAATATGTGTGATTGCCAGAATGCCTGTTGTGATAAGGTTCCGCACCATCACGTGACACATTGCATTTTCCGTGAACGACGAATTCTCCAGGGTGAAAGCCGCTTGGAAACCTCCTTCGCCATGGATGGTGATTTGCGCTGGCAAAATGGCGAAATGGCTCAGAAGTTTGGCTGGCGGTACTGGCCTCAATGCTTCAGGCAGAAGACATCTTACGCTTCTTGGAATATCATTCTCTTGGGCCTACCTGGTAGAAGAACCTCCAAGTTCAGCTTATGTTGGATGATCAGGCTTTCCCCGCTTGAGAACACAAAATATTTCGATGCTTCTGGAGCATGGACTTGCGATTGCAATGCGCCAAAGCCAGATAGATTGCCAGAGGAGCTTAAAATTCTAAACTCCGTCGTGCGGATTTTGAAAAAAGAGGAGAAAACCAATCACCACCAACATTGCATCGCCACAACAATACATCACCACAACAATGCATCACCACAACAATACATCCCCACAACAATACATGACCACAGCAATACAACACCACAACACCACATTACCACAACACCACAGCACCCACATTACCACATCACCACGTCACCGCATCACCACATCACCAATCACCACATAAGCAACTACCACATCACCATGTCACCGCATCACCAAGCACCACATCAGCACATCAGCACATCAGCGCATCAGCGCATCAGCACATCACCGCAACAATTGTATTGCGGTGGCTGCACCAAGGTTGCGATGGTGATTTGTCAGTAGACTTTTCTCCATTTTGGCGCTGGTGATTTTCCTTTTAAAAATCCTTTCAAAAAGTGCTTATTTGGTTTGCTTTGGCGGTGAGATCCGGTTTTGGAGCTGCAATTTCCATCTAAAAGCTTCTCTTTGTAAAAGGTTCTCTGTCAGTGTGAAGCTTCTGTGTAAAAGCTTCGGTGTGTAAAAGCTTTTGTGTGTAAGCAGCAACAGGAAAGGCTGTCAAGATTCAGGATGTCAAGGGCATACCGGATCAAGAGAAAGTGGCATCATCAGGCACGGATGTCAAGACAAAGAAATTTCAAGCAGAAAGATTTCCAAGAGATGACGCGGTCAATGGCCGTGACAGGCAGGCGGTCAGGCTTCGTTCCTATAGGCTTTCCCTTTTCTTGATAAGCTCCTCCCCCTTTCGATTTCGCCCGTCACCCGCCTTGCCCCGGGCTCTACTTGTATAGGTAAGGGCGGGTCGAGGATAGCTGTGGCATTTCAAAGCGTTGCAGGGAATGGGGTCGGTCAGGTGCAGGATCATGTACCGATGGGGTAGACAAGAGCGCCTGGGTGGAATGCCCTTTGAATCACACAGAGCGAGGGCGGGGCATATCTAGGAGTTTGGATGACGATCTAGGCGAGAAGACTCTACTGCGGCAAAAGGAGCTCACTGCATCAAAGGTAGCGCCATGAAGTTCTTATGGTATTTCTTCTTCTGGTGTCATGAGTTAACGGCAAGGAATGAATCAAAACAGAGATGCTTTGCCACCGGCTGGAACCCATCAGCGTAGCCCTAAACCTAGCCTTGCAGCCTCGCGTAAGTCTTGCATTCCCCCGGGCGCTCCTCCAATGAGGAAAAGGGATGCGCTTGCCATGGCAGCTAAAGACGACCTCCGTAACCGGGCCTTGCGCAGAATCAAGCTGGTAAAGCGAATTCTCAAAAGGCTCGCTGGACAGACTCAAAGCCCATGATGAATGCACATCTTCAATCTTTCTTTGTTTGTTTGTGCACTGGAAATATTGCTATCTCTTGCTATCATCAAATCGATAAAGGTTCACTGGTCAGCATGGGCATGCACACATCTTTAGGCTTCAGAAGCTCCAAGCCTAATTCCGGCTACAAGCTAACTTTTGAAGCCAGGCAAACCACCTCCATCCCTGGTACCAGCAAGGCCACCAAAAGGTTAACGAACATCACGCTCCGTGGGTACACCTTGCAAGCCAGGACCCAATTGAGTCCAAGCAAGTCTTCCGACTCCAATGATCGCACACCAAGTTGCAGCGGTGATAAAACCTGAGCTGATGAACCTCGGTTGAAGCCCGTTGAAGTGGAATATGCATGCCACTGTGATCCCATCGCCCTAGAAGTACAGTGGAAGAATTTAGGTTCCAACATATTTCTGTTGAATTTCCAACAGGGCCATGAAGAACAATGGCATGAAAGCAATCTCACAATTCAACTTTTGCTCTTCTCAGAAAACCTCACGCAGGCCAAGGACTCGTAGATCTGGAACGCAGCCACTCCCATGGCCAGCGCGAAGACTGCCATGATGCCAATGACACGGCCGCCTGAGTGCAACCAAGTCAGCGCGCCATCTTCATTCGATGTTTGGTGCATTCACGCAAAGGACTACATCATATTCAATGATGGGGTACTTCTGACACTCTATGTACTTGGCGTGATTGAATGCAGGGGAAAACGACATGTCATATCGCAAAAGTTGTTGGGCTGGGCCATGACGCCAGCTTATCTTGTGACCGCCTGTTCCATTTCCCTGGGACAACTTCGAAGATACACACACATGCCTGTTGCCACCCTGATCTAAATCTTGGGTATAGTAGCAATGTGCCAAGAAGTCATTGAATTAGTGAGTGACGGTGAAAGTGCCCATGGGAATTTGGCAGTAGTCGTGACTCCAAAGTTTCTAATCTGGACTTCTTTTGGCCATAAATGGTTAGAGCAGTACTGCAGACGCCTCTGCAACTCCACCTCTCAGCTGAGGTTCTGCTTTCTGTGGTGCTAATTGCCAAAGCTGCCAGGGCAGCTGGAGAAAAAGGTGCGAAAGTCACTGCGAAAAGCCAAGTATACCTTGGATGTCTTTTCAAAGGGGGTGGATTTTAACACCGCAATCGGTGGTTGTTAAAACCTACGGGTTGAAGACCGAACGTGCGCTTTGCGCGGTCTTTGTTGGCCTAAAAACGTTCCGTTGAACCTGCGCACTTGCGTCACGCTACGCTAGTGTAGGTTCTCTTGCACTTGCACACATGCGTCACGCTACGCTGCTGTAGGTTCTCTTGCGCTTGCACACATACGTGACGCTACGCTACTGAAGGTTCTCTTGCACTTGCACAAAAAAGAATTGTGCCGTCAAGAGACCCCAAACAGTGTGTGTGTGTAGGAAAATGTATGATAATGCTGATGATGATGATGATAATGATGATGGTGATGATAATGATGTTGGTGATGATGATGATGATGATGGTGATGATGGTGCTAATGCTGATGATGGTGATGACGACGATGCGGAGGATGATAATGTTGCGGACGATGATGTTGAAGATGAGTTTGAGGATGATGATGTTGAGAAGGAGGAAGATGATGATGTTGAGGTTGAGAAGGTTGTGGAGGATGGCGAAAAGGATCATAATGTTGCGGAAGATGAGGCAGAGGATGATGTTGCGGATGATGTGGAGGATGATGATGTCGAGGATGATGGTGTCAAGGGGGAGGAAGATAATGATGTGGAGAATGATGATGTTGAGCAGGAAGAAGATGATAATGGTGCGGATGATGAAGTGGAGGGGGGCGAACCGATCACAAGACCGCGGCCACAGTTTGTGCTAGCCTGCGCAGTCGAAAGGCACTTGGATTTACAGGGAAAATGCCGCGCCCCAGAAGTGAGCCGCACGTTTTGTGCGAGCCTGCGCAGCGCTGTCGAAATGCACTTGGACATGTCACAAGAGCATACAAGAGCAATCTTATGCAGAAATTTAAGAAGAAAACGCTGCGCCCCAGGACCGCGACACAGACATCGTGCGAGCCTGCGCAGTCGACATGCACTTGGACAAGCCACCTTATGCAGATCACGAGGAGAACACCGCGCCCCAGGACCGCGACACAGACTTGGGCGAGCCTGCGCAGTCGAAATGCACTTGGACATGTCACAAGAGCCACCTTATGCGGAAATATACAAGGAAAATGCCGCGCGACACAGACTTTGTGCGAGCCTGCGCAATCGAAATGCACTTGGGTAGAACACAAGAGCCATTTTATGCGAGAATTTACAGGAAAGAAGCCGGAAGCCTCAGAGTGAGCACCTCGATCAAGCACCGGCCTTAACTCTTACCATAAGAACTCCTCAGCGTGGACACACTGCTAGCTCCTGTGCCCACACTGAGGGGTTCTTACGGTAGATGGCTCTGGGGCACGGCATTCCCTGTAAATTTCCGCATAAAGTCGCTCTTGTGAAACCTCCAAATGCATTTGACTGCTCAGGCTCACACCAGCGCGGATCTGGGCCCGGGCGTTTTTCCTATAAATTTCCACGCAAAGTGGCTCTTGTGAAAGGCCCACAACTGCATTTGGACTGTGCGCGGGCTTGCACAAAGTCTGCGTCGTGGTTCTGGGCCCGGGCATTTTTCCTGTAAATTTCCGCACAAAGTGGCTCTTGTGAAATGTCCAAATGCATCTCGACTACGCAGGCCGCCGCAGGCCCGCACAAAGTCTGCGTCACGGTTCTGGGCTCAGGCATTTTTCCTGTAAATTTCCGCACAAAGTGGCTCTTGTGAAATGTCCACCTGCATTTCGACTGCGCAGGCTCGCATAAAGTCTTCGTCGCGGTTCTGGGCTCGGGCATTTTTCCTGTAAATTTCCGCGCGCGTATTTCGACTGCGCAGGCTCGCACAGAGTGTGGGTCCCGGTCTTGGGATCGGTCCTCGTCCTCAACATCATACTCCTCGACATCATCACCTTATTCCCCCTTAACATCAGCATTCTCAACATCATCACCTTCCTCCCCTTGACCTCATCATCCTCAACATCATCAACCTCCACCTCATCTTCCGCAACATCATCATCCCCCACCTCATCTCCCGCAACATTTTCAACCTTGTCATCATCCTCCTCAACATACTCGTCATCCTCCTTCTCAACATCATCATCCTCCACCTTATCATCCCCCACTTCATCTTCCGAATTATCATGATCATCCTCAGGCTCCTCAACATCATCATCCTCAACCTCATCATCCTCAACATCATCCTCCTTCACCTCCTCATCCTCAACATCATCGTCCGCAACATTCTGCTCATCCTCATCCTCCTCCTCCTCCTCATCATCATCATCATCACCACCATCATCACCATCAGCAACATTATCATACATTATCCTCCCACTTCCCCACACTGTTTGGGGTCTCTTGCCGGGATAATTTTTAACATGGCAGATCCAACAACATTTGCTTCCCAGCACCATTGCCATGTGCGAACATGTCTTCAAATCAAGTCATTGAATTTGCCAAGATCCGAACGTCACTGGCAACACGTGCTGGCGGTTTCGCGCACGAGGGCCCGCGACAAGAGTTATTTTTCGGAATGCGTTTTATCCAGAATACACAGTAATCCCCGCAAAAAAATGCAAAACACCCAGCAATTGACCACATAGCAACGAAAAAACATTGCAAACACATGATTAGCATGATCTCCACTGTTCAAAAATCATTTTCCACATTCAATTTCTAGCCCGGCGGGATGTTTAACCATTTATCTGTAAGATGTGATTCTCTGTTTCCTCAGCACCCCAAGCATATGTGGAAAAATGGGAACCAGCAACGAGACTTCATTCACAATGTGCCAACGTCAACTGTGACTTGTAGCTTTGATGTGTGGGTTGCCCCTTGGCAAAAGTAGTGTTACCGAAACTCTGCGCTGGTACCTGTACGCCTCGGCAAATCTAGGTGAGTATCAAAATGGAGCCTCCTGCAAACATTTTTGGATAAGAGGGGTTTGCCCCGCCCTTCATACTTTTCAAACGAAGGTCTTGCAAAGGCGTGACGCATTCTGTATGGAAGAGCCGTGAATCAAGCACGTAACTGAGCTAGCGACATCCACTCGTGGTTGTCTTCTTGCCATGACGACCCACAACTCCTGTTCCTGAGAAGGAAGCTGGCCCTTGACCACGACATGTCTTCCAGTAACACAGGCTGTATCTGGTCATCCGGTCTAAAAATCCGTGCCTTTGGGCCCCATGCGGACCAGAAAAGCAATATTTTAGTATGTGGCTCTACCAGGTTCTGGGCGATGTTCTTTAGATATACTTCTCTGCTCTGCGGGCTGCCTCTAGGCGGTTGTTTTATGGTTATTTAATATTATTTATTATTATTATACAGTTATTTTTCTTCTTATATATTCTTTTTATTATTCTACAGTTATGTTTTTGTTATTTCCCATTCAAGGCTGGCCTCAAGAGTTATGGCTTGTAAGGAGGTTCATCGACGTAGCAAAACCATACCGCTCCCAGGGAGGCTCAAACTCTCGACCATGTGGTTGACGGCCTCACGCTCTAACCAACTGAGCTATGGAAGCCTCTGCTGCAGGCCGACGTTGTTTTGCGTGGCTTGCTGACATCGATGCTGCTTTTGCGTGGCAGGCAAGGTGCTTGTGGCACTGGGCTGGTTCTAGTGGCGTGCTTGGTCGCGTCTGGCGCCGCGGTCTTTTGCATGGCAGGCGTGGCAGTGGGTGACATTGATGTGGCAGGCGTGGCACTAGCTGACATCGACGTGCCTTTTGTGTGGCAGGTGTGGCACTTATGGCATCTTCTGGCACTGGGCTAGGCGTGGCACTTGGTGACATCGACGGTCGCTTTGCATGGCGGGCGTGGCGCTTGGTGACATTGACGTACCTTTTGTGTGGCAGGTGTGGCGCTTGGTGACATTAACGTTGCTTTTGCGTGGTGGCGGGCTTGGTCGCGTCTGGCGCCGCGTCACTTTGTCTGGCAGCTACCTATTAGGCCTGCAGCTACAATTATTTGTGCATGTTGTTTGACTTGCACATTGGCTGGCAGGTAGCAAGTCAGACCTGCAGGTACTGGTACTGCAGGTACCGGTTTGAAATTTCTTGCAGCTCATTTTGAGCGTGACGCATTGACCCTGATTCTCGTCAGGTGTTTCAGATTCCAGACGGACTGTGACGCGCCATGTCAAAGCAATTTCACGTCTTAATGTTTTGACGTTGCTTGACATCTCTGTTGCCAGGTATGTCCTCCCGATCACTTTGCCATCATTAATGGATATTAATGGAGGCTCTGTTTTGGTGATTCAGCTGGTTGTTTCGTATCGGTTTCAACCATACTGTCTTTTCGTGAGTTCAGTTGCCGACATGAAGATCTACGCGCGCTGCTTTGCGTCGGTTTCACTGGCATTTCTTTCCGAAGTCATTTTATCTCACTGGCATGCGCCGTTATCACCGCAAGTGTCTGTCAATGATTGTTATTGCGTCCAATGTTGCTTTGCCGCCAGGTACCTCTCCGATCTTCGCTGTGGCTGTCGCAAGATCCTAGACAGTTGCTTTGACGCAACGTGGGAGGAAGCAACGTTTGCAGCCGCCGGACATCTGTTGCAGACCGTCCGTTTTCATGCCGCTCTGCACAGACTGTAGCGACATTGCTCATGCCGCCAAAACGGGATGTTGCCAAGAGCCACCTTCCATGGTCTTGGCGCGCCCCTATTGGCCACAGGTCACACAACACTCTCGGGCATCTTTCTTTCACACCCAGCTCTTCTACATACATCTCTTCCGCGCGCGGTCACTCATATTTGTTCTTCTTCCACAAGCCTTATCTTTCACATATAACTCTTTCACGCGCGCAACTTTGTCGCACGCAACTCTTTCTCACACAACTCTTTCACACAACTTTGCCATATGCCCGTGCCACGCACAACTTGTCATCTTTCACGCGCAACTTTTTCACGCGCAACTCTTTCACACACAACTCTCTTGCACTCCTTCACATACAACATTATCACGCTCAACTTTCTCACACACAACTCTTTCACACACAACTGTTTCACAGACAACTTTTTAAAACAACGCATTCTCCACTATATCCTGTGGGTTTATCCTGTCCTCTAATTGTGTTTATTGCTTTTATTGCCCTTGTTGAAAGGACGTCTTACGTCGTGGCGTTTAGTTTACGTTGGGTTATTGTTGTTTTAACTGCTTTGGTGCCCCTTGTTGTCGTTGTTATCGTTGTTGTTGAGCATGCTGCTTTGGAGGTGGACCTGGGCTCCTGCACTTGCACCGCTCCGACCCCAATACTTGCTGCGCAAGGGGGAACTCAGGTAGCTTACCGCTACCTTTCGAGATTATTTTTTGTTATTTTACAGTTTTTTTTGTTATTTTACACTCCTTTTTGTTATTTTACGAAAATTTTTGTCATTTTACATTTTTCATTTTGCAGTTATGTTTGGTACTTTGCAGTTATTATATTTTTTATTTCGCAGTTATTTTTTTTGGTTATTTCATGGGTTTGTTTTGTTCTTTTATTGATAACTTACATTACTTTATGTTATTTTATTGATAACTTTTGCTATTTATGAATACCTTTTTGATATTTTATGGATATACAACATGTTCTTATTTAACGAATAACTTTTCTTTTTCATGGAGAACATTTTGTTATTTTTATGGATAACTTTTGTTATTTGACTGTCTAATGTGTGTCATGTGTTATTGTTTTTTCTTTTGTAAAGTTCTTTGATGATATTTTTCCGGTTTAGTCTTCACTTTCTGTGGCCAATTTTCAACTTCGGTCAGTCTAACTGATACAGAGCTTGGTACCAGGTTTAACTTTTGACGGTTTAACATTGTTGGTTCGATAGCAGTAGCTGTTGACTGCTCTGTTCACGGAATACGTATGTGACAATGGACTATGTGACTTGCTGGCATTGGCTTTGGTTTTAAACAAAGCAGGAACTTATAATTCATAATTTATAGCTTATAGATAGTTGTGCGGGGAAAGATTTGGATGTGGTTTTCAGATCTCCAGCAGCTTGCACGAAGCGTTGTGCCTTGATGAACACGTGAAGCTTCAGGTTTGTAGACACCAACATCGCGCTAGGTCTTTTATTTGAACCATGTATTTTCAGCCGACATCACGTCAGGCCGCCGATTAATACCGTGGTTCGCTGCCAGCTTGTTCAACAACAACAACAGCAACAACAACAACAGCAACAACAACAACAACAACAACAACAACAACAACAACAACAACAACAATGCCAACGCATAACCACAAACATTTAACATTAAACAACACATAAAAATGTATCAGAAAAACGGTAAACAAAAAATGGTTGTGAACTAACCAAAAATAACTGAAAAATAAAAAGCAATAACGGTAAAGTAAGAAATAATACCTGTAAAATAACAAAAACCCGTAAAATAGCAAACAGTAACTGTAAAATAACAAAAAGAGAACTGTAAAATAACAAACAAATAACTGTCAAATAACAAGTAAGTTTGATCTACAGAAAACGTTTTAGAGCAACATCCTAAGCAATATTCGATACTTCGATACTTCGGAAAAAATGTGTGCGCAATTTGGCTGAACAGAACAGCAGCAGGCACCATCTGTTTGCCAAGAATCTCTCTCTGGAGCTTGAAAATTTGCATATGGGAAGTGCCGCCCAAACCAAAGGCCAGTGCAGTAACTATAGCGAAGATAATGAACAGCTGCCTGCTCATTGTGTCCTGGAGACATTTTCTAAAGGAGGTCAATTGTAGTCACAGAGCGAAGGTTGCCCATAGTACATTGAGAACGCCCAAACTAAAGTGCGACTTCATTTCTTTACGTTCATTCAGCCTCCTCCAGGTTTGCAATCAGGATATTGGAGACACTTCTGCCACCCTGCAAAAAAACATGTGTCATGCCTTGCTAAAGCTTGCCAGAAAAGCGCCAGCCAAGCAAACGACTGCAACAACCTGAGCGCCAAAGACAATATACAGCGTACCCACAAAAAAAACACCAAGATACCCCAAACCATAATCAGGGCAGAGTCCAGAGTCTCGTCTGACAGGAGGTGAAGATGCATGCTGATGACCACTGACGTATAGTGAACAAAACGCGCACTACAGCGCACAGGAACTGCCGTTCTATCCTTAAGGTGGCCACGGTGGCCATGGTCCGCAGTAAAGTACATCAAGGGTAAAAAACAATACCCACCTGTTCAAATGCATCTTGACTCATCACCCAAGTCCTAAAACCTGCTGTCGGAGTGCATATGCAGTCATCCAAGTCAAGACTTCCTTGGCTGCAGATCTGGCCCCGAAGTTCTGCCCTACTGCCAAGCTCCTGATGTTTGTGCTTGTATTCATTCGTAGACATTTGTTCGCTTGCTTTTTTTCTTCTACATGGATAGCCAGTTGCCGACTCAAAACATCTACTGTACGATGGCTGATGAACTCTTTTGTTTCAGCTCCCTGAGATCCAAACTATCTTTTACTTATCAGTACCTTTTTGAGTGGTACCAGCAAGGTATGACTTCTCAAGGATGTTGGCCGTCAGTTGGTAATTATGAAACTTTCTCGGTTTGCCAAACAACAAAATGTCCTATTCACGGACTCTTTTACTCTGTCAAGCGACTGTGTCACGCTCTTCGCAGTTGATCTTTGACAACGACTCCATGGCCCGAGCAATTTTTTCTCGTGCAATGGGGCGCTGAGCTTGCTTCGGCAGACGGCTTCGATGTAACTTGCAGCTCGTCAGCGGTAAGTAATGCTGACAAAAGTGATGCGCTGAACAAATCATCAGTGTGCATCAACCCCTTGCAAAAGGAAAGTGGCCTATGCATTTGTGTATATTTATATAAAACTATATATAAATATATATATATATATTCTACCCCCCCTCTCCCTCTCGCTCTCGCTCTCGCTCTCTCTCTCTCTCTCTCGCCATTCATGGTTCCATGTTCTACCAAACAAGCCTCGCAATAAATGTGGGATCGGTTTCCTTTGTCAACCAACTCGTTGCAATTGGCTTATTCAACGGTCTTTTGGGTCGTCGATGTAGTCTTTTTTCTCACTTGCAGGATCAAAGCTCCTTTGGCCCGTTCCTGATTCCTTAAGCGCAGTTTATTTCATTTGCACCTTCACAATCCTCACGTGGAACATGTAATCAACAAGTCGGGACAAACGAGGTGGCAATGGAAGCATTGCCACCCAAACTCTGGACACAATATTTCGCACAGGCCAATGACAAGCTTGGTTGCTCGGCTCGAGTTTTTGGAAGCTGTGCTTGCTTCGGCGGCTATCTTTTAGGTCGCAACACCATCTTCCTGTCTCCACAGCCAAAACTCCAAAACACAAACCATCTTCACGTGAAGAGTGAGGATTTCCAAAGCCCGGATCGTGCACAAAGACATCTCATCTGACCACAAGACCTGCAATCGGATCCAGCACTTATCCCTTAGACGCCTTGCAGCATGTAGTGACCCATCTTTACGACGGTGCCTGCAGGGCAGGCTTCTGATGATGTCTGATGGTCAGTGTCATCTTTGGACTGACAAGGCATTGAAAACCAGTGGTTCCGGGCCATTTATGCCATTTAGGGCTGTGCCATCGTATGCTCAGCATGGGTGCTTCAAACTGTTTTGGAATGCTACAGGGCAAGTGCTGGAGCTAGCGCAAGCTTCAAAGCACAGTCTCGTCTTTGGACCCCAAGCAAACTTGAAAGTAGATCTAACTAACACACACACACACCCACACACCCACACACACCCACACACACCCACACACACCCACACACACCCACACACACCCACACACACCCACCCACACCCACCCACACCCACCCACACCC
>Ga0126342_10008429_pt1 | contig 18476 bp, 12 predicted proteins | sample Cyp1metagenome_FD_92528 | JGI IMG/M metagenome (GOLD analysis project Ga0126342, IMG submission 92528) | Coral microbial communities from Lord Howe Island, Old Settlement Bay, Australia - Cyphastrea 1 metagenome | ecosystem: Host-associated > Invertebrates > Cnidaria > Coral ...
GATAAGATAGATAAAGAAATAAATAATGGAAAACATATATCACACAATCAGAGGTAGAACTAAATCACCAAGGACCCTAGAATCCATTTCCAAAGACCCCCTATCAGCTGCAAAACCTTACATTTGTGTTATTTTTGTTTTTGTAGATGGAATTGATACGAATTGACCATATCTATTGACCAAAGGTTTACCTTCAACAGGTGATCCACGTGCCACCAAGTTGTCACACCACTCAAAACAAGGGAGTGCCAGAGATGGGTACACACCAGATCCTGGTTGGTGGTTTCAAACATTTTATATTTTCCATAATGTATGGGATAATCATTAACATGCTATTGAACATGGCCATTTATAGTGGATTTACCCATTTATAGCTATAGTGGATTTTTATTTTATTGTTCCATTTCATATATGGGATGTCATCCTTCCCATTGACGAACTCCATCATTTTTCAAGATGGTTATTGCCCATGTTAAAACCACCAACCAGGATCTTACCCTCTGGTAAACGTTTACATAACGAACTGGAAAATCACCATTTTCCATGGGAAAACTCACTATTTCAATGGCCATGTTCAATAGCAAACTGTTGACATAACCAGAGGGTACCCTCTGGTACGGAGCCAAAGCCGTTCTTGTGGGGAACAAAACCCATTTTTTAACCCACTGGATCACTGGATCAGGCCTAGTTTTCCCCATCAAATATAGGGGTTCCCACATTCGTTAAATATATAAGGGAAAGTGTAATGAACGGGGAAAACTCATCAACTCATATCCCATTTCCTAGTTTTCCCTTAAATTCATCCAATGAATGGAAGAATATCAATGGTGTTTGGCTGGGTCCCGTCTTGCCGTCTTGCCGTCCTAGGCATGGCAAACCTGCTAACGGCATTGGACGCTGGTGGGGGAGCTACAGAACTGTGGTGCCAGCACCGTTGGGAAGTCACCGTAACCATCAAACATTAAGGTGATTTGAACATACCTCGGGGAGCATAGCCCATGGTTAAAGCCCTTTACCAGTTACAAGTCATTTCCAAACCCATTTATGGAATGCCAAACCCATTTATAACCATAAGAACAACTGGTGAACGGTTTGAACTGTATTAACCCGTGATTCTGCTTAATTATATATTTGAATGATAACCCCACAATATAATATAATATAATATGATATAATATAATATAATATATATTATATATATACATACTATGTGCATCTATAGCCATTGATAACTGGTTTCCAGGGCTTCAACTGCCCGCAACACCTTAGATTTCTCGGCATCCTATAACCGGGGCACCCCTCTCTCATCGCCCTCCAGTGTACCTTGGTGGAGATAGCGTTCAGAAACGCCTCAAAAAAGTGGCTGAAGTCTATGGTTTATGGTAGAATTCTATGGATTATGGCTGAATTAACTTTAGATATAACGAACTAGTATTCATGGGGTGGAACTAAACCAACAGACATAACTCGGGGGGGCGCCATCCGAATTAGATAGCGTTGTATTTTGAAGTATCAAACTACTTCGGAGGCCCAAATAGAAGAGGTATACTGAACCAGACAGTCATGTGTTCGTTTGCTACAGTATGGGATATATCGACCCAAAGATTGTCGAAAAATGACAAGGGATGATGAACATGTCACCCGTGAATAGTTGTGCAGTTGTCACTGACCCATTGCAGCAACAAGGCCTTGAATTCATTGTGTGTATACATATATAATATTATATAATATACACATACATATACATTATATATATGTAGATTTATTTATATACATATACATAATATACAAATTATACATATTATATATACCAATCAACCGAAACAAAAGACATAACGATGAAAAAACTCACCAACAACCAACGCGCCTGCCTGGCGTCTTGTCGCTGAAGGCACGTCCTGAGGAGTTTCATCCACCTGAAACGGCGGATCCAGGGGTGCCTTGGTGATGTGAGACATGAACATCGCCTGGTTGATTGGTAGCCTCTGGTAATTTTATTGGAGGGGCTTAGACCCAAAATCAGGATTTTATTGGAAAATATGTGGATAATGGGAGATACCATCTGGTAATTTAACATAGCTATTGAAGCCATGGCCCATAGAAATAGTGGATTTACCCATTGAAAATTGGTAGTTGACTATACCATAACCATCTATAACCCATATGCGAACCATGGTGCTGAGATGTTTACCAACATAGTTTTACCACATTTTTATGGCCCAGTTTTGTAGGTAAATATACTATACATGGAGCTATGGGTAACTGTAAAAGATAAGTTCATAGTTTAATAATCGAACTAGGCGTAGATTAAAACTATACTGTGTAATCATGAAATGATGCGGGTTATTAACCATCAATTGGCTTGGAAAACTAGTTGTGTGTGTGTTTTTTTTTACATATTTGACTAGGTAATACATAAGTTATATCAAACATAAAAATACCATACATAAGTTAAAAAAACAAAGTAATGGGGTTTTACCTAATTAATACTATCATTTTTTTTTGACTTTAGTTATGTCATAAGGGGTTTTAACATGTGTAAAACAAACCGATCGTTTTTTCACGATCGAAGCATGGGGATACACGTGGATTCTGTAGCGATGGTGGATGTGTGGGGACTTAAAGGATATCAGCCATATCAACCATCATTAGCTAATTAACAAAGACATGGATTGGTGAATATAGCTAAGTTGATGGTGGATTGGTTGATCAATTGTACAGCTAATAAACAAAGACATGGATATCATTAGCCATATCAACCATAATTAGCTAAGTTGATGGTGGATTGGTGAATTGGTGAATATAGCTCATTTTGATTGGGGATTATGACAAGCCATAAAAAAAAACCAATCATGTGCACAAAGTTCTTTCAAGGTTTTGGAAATGCTTGGAAGCCTAAAATATCATGGTTTCCTCGTCAATGGACACGATTTTGTTTGGTATCTCCCATTTTGAGACAAACAAATATTGGTAAATGGTAAAATGTGATGTACATGTGTAGCTCTATGATGTACTTGATGTACAATAGAATGTATTAGTACATGCAATTACCACATAGCTCATGTATACATCTAGCTGTATTGCAGTACATCATTTTTGTTCCTGGATGTTCAATGCAATTAATGTCAACCCTGGATTAATAAACCCAAAACTGTTGTTTAATTGGGTGGATACCATTTAAGTAACAGATTATGACTATTTGGGGAGTACCCCACTAATAAACCATGGTTTATTAATCCGGGGTTGACATTACATGCAATTACCACATAGTTCATGTATACATCTAGCTGTATTACAGTACATCATTAGTTCTTTTCTGGATTTTCAATGCAATTACATGCAGTTGCCACATAGCTCATTAGCCAAACCAACCTTTTGTGTCTCAGAGGAAATCAGCAGCATCCACCAGCCCACTGTCGTGTGATTTTTGTGTACCCCGCAGGGATGCCTGTCAAAAAAAGAGGTGTATACTACTTCCTTATCCAATGTATATATGTACTATATCATATATATATATATATATTATATATGGGGATGTATATATACAATTCTATAGATGTATATAGGTACTATCTATCTATCTATCTATCGATCTATCTATCTATCTATCTATCTAGATGGGTCAACAACAGATTTGTTGTTGATTTTGAGCATGAAAATGGGTCGTGCCAGACCACTGTACCCATGCATGAACTAGTATGTGGTTCACGAATTAGATTTGCTATCGGTTAAGTGAACTTTTGGTTAGTTAAGGGCTATTTTGAATGACATGACTCGGTTTCTCAATTATGTACAGTTTGTCAACAACATGACTCCGTGTTTGATGAACATGAAAATGGGCATAGTTTCCCAGTCGCCAAGCTGGAACAGACCATTAGGGGATCCAATGAGATAAACGTTGCTCGATAAGAAGTGCAGTAATCCCATCCCCCGTTCAGCCCTTAAACACCCCCGAAACGAAACCATGGCAGATATAGGGAATTTCCACATTTTATAGGAACCATAGAAATGGGGTGCTTTTCATATTAGGGGGATGGGATTAATCTAAATAAGTTTGAGGGAATACCACAGGATCAGACCACAGGCCCATCCCCAAAAGCCAGGAAAGAGGAATGGACGTGAGTCAGTTCCGTCAGTCGCTCATCAATGTTGGTGATACTTGGTCAGTTCCGGTTATAAGTGGGTATAAAACCATAAAGGATTACATATATAAGGGTTGTATCCCATCTCATGGTAATTAACCATCTAGTTTTAAACATCTAGTTACACTCCGGAACCCCATTCCTAGTTACCCTAATCAGCTAACCATAAACATAGTTAAACATAGTTAAGCATCTAGTTTCCCATCTAGTTACCCCCAACTGCACCCCCATTCCCAATCAGCGATGAGGAACCTCTCCGGCTCGGCCAGGAACGCCTATAATCTCCATGATGCGATCCGCATGCGAATGAACTGCAAGGACTTGAGAACATCGACATGACTTGTGCAAGGATCTACCAAGTTAATAGTAGTGGTTAATGGTGGTTAATGGTGGTTAATTGTGATGAAAATTGTGGTTAAGTATATAATCATTTTGAATGGGAAATCCCTAGATATATTGGGTAATGATAGGGAAATGTCTAAAGGTATTGGGATATAATCTGGTTGGTGGTTTGGAACATGTTTTATTTTTCCATATATTGGGAATAATACTCCCAACTGACTAATATGTTTTGAGAACTGGAACTGGTTGGTGGTTTGGAACATGAATTTTATGACTTTCCATTCAGTTGGGAATAATGCTCCCAACTGACGAACTTCATGATTTTTTACCACCAACCAGATAATCCCCAAAGCTCAACATAGCCTGGTTGCTTACTGGGACTTCAAAACGGTTTCAGCGTTTTGAAGCAACTAGATCAACCTGTTGTGTTTCGAGGTTAAACCGTTGAAAACAACGACTCCGAGTATTTCGATGTCGGGGAAAACGGGGATGACAACGGGGTACCTAAAATTCACCAAATCGACAGATGGCTTTTGGTAAACGTGTACACATAGCTATGGTCTGGAGATGGCCCTTTTTGAAATAGATGGTGTTTACCTATTAAAAATGGTGATTGCATGTAATGTCAACCCCGGATGAGACTAAAGCATGGTTTATGAAAATTAGGGGGTACCCTCCACATAGTCACAATATGGTACATAAATGGTACCCTCCCAATTAAACAGCCGTTTGGGGTTTATTAATCCAGGGTTGACATTATAGCTTTTGGTGGAATTGATGTTTTCGTGAGAGACAAATCTATACATCCGCATTTTGTTGGTTGTATGTCCTGTATATGTATATACCCTCTGGTTATTTAGCGGTTTGCTATGGAAAATGACCCATTTGTAGATGATGTACCTATTAAAAGTGATGATTTTCCATGGCTATGTGAAATAACCAAAGGGTATTGCATTTGATACTCCTATGAAGGCGTTTGGTTGTTTCTGTCCAGGCCAGCCTCATGGGTTGAAGGAACAGAAAATCCATTCAAGCTGACAAAGATATCTTGGTTCATTGGTTATCACGTGGTGCCCCATAGTTAGCTAAGTCGGCGGACATAACTCCAATTTCACTATGGTTCATGGTAGATATAACTATAGTTAATGAGGGTTGGAAACCAACTTATAACTGGGGGGCACCACATTGTAGGGAATAACATATTATAATCACCCAAAGGATTGGGACACACAAGTTTCAACAAGTAGTAGATGTTTTTTGGGTTCAATTATTCAACCAAGTCGTAGAATTCGATGGGGCAAGGGTTTATTTAATGGCTCATTTGAGAGTAAGGGCGATGGTTTCCTGCAGACCAATCCTTTAAACATCCATTGGTTAATTATGTGCTCATATTCCCATATGTATAGTCATAGAATGACTCCTGAAAAAATAAAGAAAATTACTGCTACTATAGTACGGTTTCACTGTCCTATGTTTTGCGTGGTTCCTATATACTCTGTAATATATCTATAAATATATGTATATATATATATATATATTTATATATATATATATATATATATATACATGATTGGTTATTAGTGAATATTCCCGTCTACATATATACCGTGCATTTATATATTATAGAGATAGATCTCACGATCGAATATGGTCCTTTTCCCTTGAAGTTCAACGAAGGAACTCATCGCAGGAATACATCCGTCTCTACAAGAAGAAGTTCAACGGCCCCCAGAGCAGCTTCCACTGGCGCCGCTCGCTGCCGCCTCTCACTGCCGAGGCGCAAAAAAAGGGCAGCAGTTCCCACGATTCTGACAAGCCGTGTTTTGGAAATCCCATGGGTCAATCATATTAGTCTTTGAAATCTATAGAAATGTCATGAAGTGTTCATGTTTTTTCTTAGTTGGGGTTGTTTCTTGGTGGTTTCCCTTTCTGCGAAATTCAGAATTGGATGTTCGATCGACGTTTGGCGCGACCCAATGGAGGACGCCACAAGATTGGGCCTCATTGAGTTGTCATATCCCGCGGACAAGCTGGTGAATTTCAGGTGCTGCGGGGCGGTTGACTCTTCGTGGTTTGATAAGGGGATTAAGAGCTGCTGGATCCTTCTAATTATGTAAAGATACTGGCATACTATGGTGCCCAGTTGGCGCTGTATAGTTTCAAGAGTTTTTCAGGGAACATGATGCAATGAAAACTATGTGCAATTCTTAAATTATGAACAGGGACTCATGCAATTCTCTTCGTTACTGCTGCAAATAGTACAATGGTAGCTTTTTCAAAATGTACCGATTACAAAGGATCGGTGTCACAGCAGTGGCGATGACTTGGGGTATTCGAGCCCAGTGATTCCGGATGCATTCCACTTGTCTCCCGAAGCCTGGAATCATGGTTAGTAAAGGGAATTATCCCATTTTATGGCCCAACATTTCAGGGTTAGTGAATTACTACAATTTGCCCCTATATATTATTATATATATATAATTATATATCTATATATTGGAAACCCTTTGTATCGGTCATTTGATGCCTTCTTTGGCCTATTTTAGATCTATATCAAATGAAAAGGGTAACCCAGATGGATTAGTGACCTTAAAAATCACCTATTAGATGCATAGGTAAATCACATCATAGTGACCCAGATGGAATGCTATATCAAATGAAAAGGGTAACCAGCCATGATCAGTCTACTTCCCAAGGCATCCAAAGCAGGATTGGATCCCATGGATTACGGCGAAGTACCCGAAGTAGCAACAGTTTGCAAACTGGAAAATCGCCATTTTTTCATGGGTAAACTATGGGAAAATCATCATAAACTAGGGGAAAATCATCATTTTTAATGGGTAAACTATGGGAAATCACAATTTTTAATAGAGAAATCAAGTATTTCTATGGTCCATTTTCCATAGCTATGTTTCTTTATGGAAACTAACATAAGTATATGGAAAATCACCACATCTAACAGGTAGATCAACGAACTAAATGTTCCATTTCCAATAGCAAAGTTAAATGACCAGAAGGTATGCTTCTCTGGACCGCATGGGTCAGAGGGAGTCTGGCCGCTACATCAGATCTGAAACTCCAGATACCCTTAATCTGATGGTTCCCAAGTAGAATGACCATAAACTTACTGGTGCGTTTTACGTAGGGTTGCTGGATGGGTTGGGAATGGGGGTTGCTGGGATGATCTGCCTGATAGTTAGCCAGTGGATCATTCCCCAAAATTTCCCTACGTTTAGCACAAGTAATTACACTCTGCATGGTAATTTAACATGGCTATGGAAAATCACCATTTTTAATGGGTAAATCCACTATAAATGGCCATTTTCAATAGCTATGTTAAATTACCAGAGGGTAAGTAAATTGGGGTTATCCCCAACCGAGATGTCGCGCATCTTAGACATCTATTTTACTTTGCCCTGAAAGAAAAGTCAAGAAACTCGTCCAGAAGTTGGACCCCTCACGTTCTGCCAGCGAGTTAATTATTTTTTTCTGAGCAAATTGTGGCGACCTCAGTGTAACCTCACCAGAGAATGATCAATGATAGCTATAGTTGGAGAATAGATCGCCAGAGTATCCTCCTCAATCACCATTGATAGACACATTATCCCCACAATTGCTTGGGAGTTTTTCAATTCACGTTTTTTTTTTTTCGCGGTGATGTTTGACTTTCCCAATGGGAAACACAGCATTTGGGGAACCCATAGGGTATGTATTTCATTTGCTTGGTGCCCCCCTGGGCAAATCTCAGAATTTACCATTTGGTTATGACTAACAGTTTGCCATGGAAAATCACCATGTTTAATAGCTAAACCATCTATTTCTATGGGCCATCTATACCATGGCTATGTTAAATAACCAGAGGGTACCTAGAATCGTCCTGATATCAAAGTTGAAGTCCACTTCTCCTTTTACCACAGGGATGGAGGCATCGGCATGGGCATTCCTTTTCCCACTGGTTTGAACTACACGGGTTCTCCCACAATCAGTAGGTCAATGATAATACACCCCTGGTTGGTGGTTTGGAACATTAATTTTATTTTCCATTTCATATATGGGATGTCATCCTTCCCATTGACTAATAATATTTTTCAGAGGGGTTGAAACCACCAACCAGTAAACCCTATGGTTTCAAAGAATTTCTGAGATCATACCCATTGAGATTCACCAGAAATGATCAATGATTATAAACCCTCTGGTAAACGTTTACATAGCTGGTGAACATTGCCATTTAGAGTTGATTTACCCATTAAAAAATGTGATTTTCCATAGTTATGTTAGTTTACCAGAGGGTAAACCCTATGAATCAGTACTTAACCCCTAAATCATGCCCCAACCTTCCTAAGTACAACTGGATAGGGAAACCCGTGCCTTGGATGGTTCGACAGGATGATGGCGCAAACCGAGATGAAAACAGAAACCTCCATCAACTCCTTCGCGGAAGAAGGCGGGGATGACATATTTCATTCGTGGACTTTTGGTATTTACATGGGAATTTCAGCGGATTTAAATACTTTTTCATGGACTTTGAATCCATTTATTTGTATCACGTTCCTGGATTTGCTAAAGATGGTGATGTTGTGATGTTTTGAATTTTGCCAAAATCCGCTTGAAATGTAGAATCCATGGGAAGATGTGTTATATGTGTGGGGGTCCTTAAGCAGATTCAAGTGTTGTGATTGTGGCAAGTTAGTTTTTTTCTTCTGCCATGTTGATGCAATAATAGAGACATTATGTTTCTTTGTAGGCTGGTGATAAGTTCAAAACAATAAAAACAATACATATAATGAGGAAGCCTCCATTCCAGGAAACGAATTGAACTTTGAATGTGTACTTTACTACTTCATTATTTTGCCAATGGCGATCATAAAGGGGAGGATATACTAACTGGGAAAAACCATTTGCTGAATGCTGAATGCAGAAGATCTAAGATTTGCCACGGTATTTGAAATCGATCAATGGCCCCGTTCTCGAATGAATTCATCAAGCAGCTAGGACAAGGTCCTGAAAAACTCTGGCGTCCTATGGGACACTTGACCAAGTATCTCCAATCTCAATGCTTTGGGCTCTCCCTTCCTTCGGCGATTGCAGCGACAGAAGATGTGAAAAAAAACATGCTGCCCTCGTGGATGGACACCCCTCAATGAAACACATTCCCCAAGAATTGGGGCTTGAGAAGTTTCATTTATAAGGGTTGATGGTGAATACCACCAACTAGGAAGGCTTTCATCTGGGTAAAAAAAAAAACATAAAATAATAAGCCACAAATTTGGGAATGGTTTATACCAGTTATTTATGGTGATGACTGGGGAATGGTAAGCATGGCATTGTTTAAAGTCATGTTATCCTTGTTTTTTTTTCCCCGGTAGATTGCCATGATTCCTTGGAATCGAGCCATAGCAGCGTGCAACAGGATCTCTATTGGTACCCCCAGTCATCATCCATTTTAGATTGGGATTTTTCATAAAATAAACCATCCATTTGGGGTACCCCCATTTATGGAAACCTCCATCATATATATATATATACAATGTGAGGCCCCCCAGTTATGTTTGTTGGTTATAAGCCCCAGTAACTATAGTTATAAGTACCATAAACCATAGTTATTGGAATTACAAACCAAGTTAGCTATCTTGGGGGCCTCACATTGTATATATATATATATACATATATATATGTAGGATATCAAGCCCGGGCTCTGTCAACTTGCCCAAAAACGAATCAGTATGTTGCCCCATATTTGTCCATGATATCTCAGAATTTCACTGGTTGGTAGTTTGGAACATGTTTTATTTTATTGTTCCATATATTGGGAATCATCATCCCAATTGACTAATATGTTTCAAGATGGTTAAAACCACCAACCAGTTCAGGATTGCTTTTCAGCCCAACGCAGGTGCCAAAAACAAGAAACGCATGCATGTTTTGTGGCTGAGATCATCACTGAGATTGGCTCTACATTATAGCCTCTGGTTATGACTAACATAGCCATGGTATAGATGGCCTATAGAAATAGATGGTTTACCTATTAAAAATGGTGATTTTCCATGGCTATGTTACTATGTTAAATAACCAGATGGTAAATCCCAAAACTGGATCCTAGCTTTGTTTATACTTTTACTATGCAAGTATGCAAGTTGTACCTCGGTCCATAGACAGGTGCCCCCCTCATACAATTTTGACTGGACTCCAATTCGCCAATTTTCCGAACGGAATTGTTGATGGGCCATGGAGTGAGTCAACAGTAACTGGGATCCGGGCAGAGTTCATGGCTGAAAACCGGCTGCCATCAAGACAATAAGAAACCCCCAGATGGAACAGTTGGACACCTATTGTTTCTCTGTATGCAATAAATTGAGGTCACTATCTACGACATCCTGAATGGTTTTAATCTTTTTAGGGACCCCCAAAACAACTAAACTCCCGTAAACTCCCAAGTATTTTTTTTTCTTACAGGTGCTCACTAAACGGTGTGTTTTCGGGGTTTTGCATCCCAACTAGAGGTTGTTCCACTCTCAGATGAAAAGCTTGGACGTGAACTTTTCATGGATCTGGGCAAATCAAATCACGACCTCACGTCGTTCTCCCGAAGCCTGGAATCATGGTTAGTAAAGGGAATTACCCCAATATGGCCCAACATTTCAGGTTAGTGAATTATCATAATTTGCCCATATATGTATATATATATATATAATATATATATATATATATTAGAAACCCTTTGTATCGCTCATTTGATGCCTTCTTTGGCCTATTTTAGATATATATCAAATGAAAAGGGTAACCCAGATGGATTAGTGACCTTAAAAATCACCTATTGGATGCATAGGTAAATCACATCATAGTGACCCAGATGGATTTTTAAGTCACTATCCCATGTTTATCGCCATCGTTTGATGACCCGCGTCGTTCACCCAATTTGCGAAGCCGAAAGGTGCCCTGGGCGACGTGAAACGAAGCCCCAGGCGGCTGTTGGGACCGGAGAATGGACGGCCGAGAAAATCCAATATCTTTTTGGAAGCCATAGTATATATATATATACACACTTACATGTATATATGGCTACAACATATACATATTTACATGTATATTATATATACATGTATTCTGCAGGTTGTATATTCCCTTCCAACAAGTCCTTAAACACGCCAGAAACCATGTGTTATTTTTAGGAAGTAGATACATCTGTGGGACCATTTCGGGAAAGGCACCTCATGTCGTGACGTCACAGGAATGATGATTTTTCTATGGGGAATTATCCCCAAATGGCCATAGGATACTGTAACAGCCATTTTCAGGTTAGGGAATTATGACATAATTCAGGCAGATATAACGGGGATGCCCCAGCAATTTGCAATTTTAGTATATCTGAGTTGGGAATTTCATGATTTACCCATGATTTATCCATGATTCTTGGCTGCAAAATAAGTTCCAACCAACGTCTTTTTTGTCAACGCAACGCAGGTCGCAAGTCTGGCAGGTCTGGGGCCCCAGCTTAAATCACCCTTGAATTCTGAATTGCTGGCATATGTATAAAGAGATTACCCTTTGGTAAACTAACATAGCTATGGAAAATCACCATTTTAATGGGTAAATCAGCTATAAATGGCCATTTTCAATAGCAAACTGTGTGTTTACCAGAGGGTTTTTTTTCCATAAATACCACCCAAAAATGCTCAACGAAGGCCCTTTTTATGGGGGGGTGACAATATATAGATTATTAGTGGTAGTTGTAAATTCTAAAGTTGATCAATCTAAAATTCTTCATGGGTAGATGTTTGAATATTTTTGCAGATAAACCGGCCTCAAATAGAAGGTTAAAAATGTTGGGTAAAAATCAGACTGTGGGGATTTCACCCACATGTTTGTTCATTTTTGTTGGATCCAAGTAACACACATGGGGATTTTCATGAAGAATTATGGATTTGCTAGGCTAGTTACTAGCGGTGAAAAGCGGGTAAGAACAAGGTGATACAGGTGATACAGGCCAGCTCACCACATGATTATTAGACTCTAGATTAGGAGTTGGGAATCATCCCGACATTGGCTTATTATCTAGGTCAATCTTAGATGGATACTTCAATCCTTTAGTCTTTTGGTATCAATGGGAATATCTACTAACCAGCAAAGAATTTGTCATTTTTTTGCAGGGTATCTAAGATTGGCCATGTTATGGCTTATTTTAATTGGGAACCATAATATGGTATCCCTGTATATCTCCTTGGTTGGTTTTGTTTTTTACACCGTTTTTTTTGTCGGTCACCTTCAGACAAACTCCTCTGAAGTTGCCTGCAGGGTAGTGCTCCCGGGTTATGTTTCTTGCTTTGTAAACCCATCTAACTGTATACATATATATATATGGATATAGATATATCAGATAATATAGATAGATAATATAGATAGATAATTAGATAATGATAGATAGATAGATAGATAGATAGATATATTTGCCAATAACCCAACAGTTCACCTCCTCAGACACTAACTCCGCATCAACAATGTAAAATAATACCATTATAACTGACCTAAATGAAACTAACTAATTATCACTATACTGATCCAACGACTTCTCACATTGACTATGTTGGCAACCCCAACCTTGAGTAGTTTAGGCCTACTCCTTGAGTCGTTTGATACTTTTTGCTATAAAAATAGCACAATTGTCACCAGAAAAAATATGTGTGCGTTTTTTTTCTTGTGGGCTATCAAAGATTGGCCATAATAATGGAATCTAAGACTTATGATCACTCGATTATTAACTGCTATTGAGTAACTCTTACTCCCATTAACTTTGGATACGTTGGTGTTATTTTCGCGAGTTATTGAGATTTAAAATCTTAAAACATACCCTTTGGTAAACGTTTACATAGCGAACTGGAAAACCACCATGCTATTATATAATATGTCAACAAAATAATAACCATGGCAATTTTCTCATTTAACAAAATTTCAAGGGCAATTTTCTCATTTAACAAAACACAGCCATCAGTTATAAAAAACATCTCCCCGCCAGGCGCCAGGCGTTGTTTAAGGTGAGATCCAGCCATGAGAAAAGCCGCCGCCATCGCCAGGTGCGCGAATTAACGCCCATGGAACAGCTTCACCTCCACGGGCAGTTTCTTGGATTTCGATCCGATGGTGATTTCGATGGAATTTTCGGGAAAAACATGGTGATTTCTATGGTAAAATATAGGAAAACTATGGGAGAATATGGGAACATATGGGAAAATATGGGAAACAAATATGGGAACATATGGGAAAATGCTGCTTCTAAAAACAAACACTTGACAAATTGGATGCTTTTGAGGGATTTGTAGTGGAACAGAAACTCAAATCCACCGGATGTGTCCAGGAAATGGTGAATTCAAACGGGATTTTTCGCAGAAGGAATCATCCTCAAATGGCATGATTTTACTGGTTGATGCTTTGGAACATGAATTTTATGACTTTCCATATATTGGGAATAATAATCCTAACTGACGAACTCATATTTTTCAGAGGGGTTGAAACCACCAACCAGTTTTAATTTACCTGAAAATATGGTGATTTTGGTTGGAAAAAAAACATGGTAAAGCAGCAAATACATGTGATTCAATCAAAATCTCAAGCGGTGTTCACATATTTTTAAACCACTAGGAATATGGAGGTAAAACTGTTTAATTATGGTTGATGGATTATGAAATAAGGGTTGTGAACGTGCCTAGTTATTTAAGGGTGGTATTTATGATTTCAGCTGCTGATTTTGGTGTGGCGATTTTGGTGTGGCACAACATCCATCGCAGCTATATATGTTGACTTACACGAGCTATGTTAAAGCTCCATGTCTGGTACAATGTGAGGCCCCCCAGTGATGTTAGTTGGTTTATAAGCCCCAGTAACTATAGTTATAAGTACCATAGACCATAGTTATTGGAGTTATAAACCAACTTAGCTATCTTGGGGGCCTCACATTGTATGTTTAAACATGGGTCCGAATATAAGCAGAATTTCCGATATGTTAAGTGGCATCGCAAACTAAAACCATCATATTTTTGGGCACCAAATGTTTGCCACTTTATTCAGAGTAGTTTTCAAAGATGAATGTAGGTGTATGTAAACCGACTGAGGTTCATGGTAGCCTGAGTCAGTTTTGAACCAGAACTGGACCCATTTTGTCCAGGAAAGAGAGCCAAGAAGACCCCGTTTTCCCATCTCATTGTGCTGGTGGGTTTTTAAATACTATAATATCTGTATATAATAATAATAAATAATCATGATAATTAATAATAATAATAATAAATATATATATATATACATATGGGTGATATCATGATATTATATATATACATATTACGGGTGATATAACCATTCACATTATTCATATCATATGTGTAACGATTAATGGATGCTGATCCCTTCTTGGTGGGTCATTCAAGAAAACTCTCCGAGGCATGGCTTCGGGGCCAACATTTTTCGTGCCTCGGGGCCGTTTCGGGGGGTCGCGGTCGCTGGATGCTGCGGAAGATCTATGGTAAGTTTATAGCTGGGTAAACCATCGATTTCTATGGATAATCTATGGATCATCTATGCTTAATGGTTAATAAATAGTTACCCGGCCTGGTAATTTAACATTTCTATGGAAAATAGCCCATTTATTTGGTTGATTTACCTCGTAAAAACGGTGATTGTCCATAGCTATGTTAAATTACCAGACGGTAAAAAGGGTGGAAGTTGCTAAGGTCTAGAATAGTTGTAATGTGGTGAAAACAATGCAAAATAAACTAGCCATGACTGGGAATGGTAAGCATACCACCCATAAAAATGGTGATGACTGGGGGATTGTAAGCATGGCATTGTTAGAACCACATTACCCTCTGGTAAACCAACATAACTATAAACAATCACCATTTTCAATGGGTAAATCGACTATAAATGGGCTATTTTCGATAGCTATGTTAGTTTACCAGAGGGTATATGTGTCTCGATCTTTTTAAGGATTGCCATATCTGGGCCAACCTTGGATGGGTCGTTTATTATTGTAGTCTTTGGCGATGGAGATACCCTCTGGTAACGTTTACATAACGAACTGGAAAATCACCATTTTGTAGCTGGGAAAATCAACGAACTTTCTATGTGCCATTTTCAATAGCGAACTGTTAAATTACCAGAGGGTATTCTATACCAACCGGCCAGTGATATGTTTCGCAGGGTGTTTAAGATTGACCATGTATTCAGAAGCCAAAGGAAGCAAACGTGGGAGTTTATGGGGGCAGATAAATTTTGGTTGTGCTGTTTAAACAGCAACTATGGTAAATCATACATTTAAGATGTCTTAAGCTTCAATCAGGATAGAACACATAATTCTGAATGTAAAAGATTGCTGGTGAATGATGACTGCACCGTTCGGTTGTGTCTAATTCCCATCCCCTTGCTGTGACCCCCCCCCAAAAAAAAAGGGGTTCCAAGAGTTAAAACTTGAAGAACAATGGCTAGTAGATTGGTTGGTGATAAAATCTGCCCTGTAACTTGAAGTTCGAATGTTCGACTTGAAATTGTGAGTAAACTGTGTTTCTTGTTTGCGAAGCAAATTTTCCAGTGACCCCTGAGTAGCAAGCAACAACCATATACAGGGCACTTGGCAAACAAGCACGACACAAATGAAACCGAAACTCTAACAACATAGACATAGATGTATATATATATATAGCCACTTCCATGCTTCTTGTCAAACTTGGATTTGTAAGCCCACTTTTGCCAATCAGTTGAGATTAATTGGAGAATTTACTGGTCCAGTGATTGGCAAATTGCTCATATATGAATCCCCGAGTGCGTGTAGAATAGCCCTATCCAATATGATTGGATTGCCCTAGTAAAACCAATTAATATCGAAAAAAACACGGGAAACCTTGGACATGTTGCCATAAATGAGGGGAAGGGTGAACCAGTTCAAAAGAATAGTAGAGTATATATATAGGATTGGCCATTCTAGTGGTTCTATATCCCCATCTATCTATCCCCATCTATCTATATTATATATACACATATTGATTTAACCCCTTTTCATGCGTTTGTCGGTAAAAATCACACTTCATAACACCTTCGTTGCATTCAATGTGTTTGATAGCTAAGCCCATGACTTTCTGTGTTGTTCATAACCCATTATTCATATTTCAAAACGGGCCACATAGCTGGCAACTGTTTACAGATGTTTACAGTACTGTGGACAAATCACCATGAAAGTCGTAGAACGTAGATGATTCTCCGAACGGCTTCCCCAAGGGTGTTCCACATTTGTTAATGGTATATGGGTCAAAATTGTGTACCCCAATCATTGGATGGTTACCCTCCGGCAAACTAACATAACTATACAAAAAACACAATGTTTTAATATTTTTAATGGGTAAATCCACTATTTCTATGGCCATTTTCAATAGCTATGTTAGTCATAACCAGAGGGTACTAAGAATAGACATGTCAATCTGTGATCCAGGTCTTGAGCTTTGACCAAAAAATCCATTTAAGAGCCACGTTCGAATAGACAAGATTTCTGCGCGGAATTTACGCAAGGCGCTGTGCGTGCTGCAAAACGCAAAACGTAAGCAATGGCGTGTACGCATTTCCTTATTTGGTGCGAGGATTTTTGAGACATTTAAAACATGGCTCATTTGTTTGTTAGCCAAGATGATATCCCAAATGGAAACCGGGCTACCAAAAGTGATGTTTGCAAGGTTTTGGAGGGCTAACAATAGTTTAACCATGTTTGTTACCCCACAATGTCTTGATGATATCCCAAGATTTCCATTGGAAACCGGGCTACATCTTCGCGCCAATCCCAAGGTGGATTACCTCCACCACCTTCGAATCTGAAGTGGGGAACTTGGGATCAGTGCAGTGGTGAGTTGGGGCTATTTTTTTGTTAACATACTTGAGCGATGGTCCCCAATTTCTATACGAACATTGTTTCAAAACAAGGATTTCACTGGAGATGGTAGTGGTTTTAGGATTGCTAAGATTTAGAATACCATCTGGTCATTTAACATAGCTATGTTTTAAAAAAACTATATATATATATATATAAATGGAGGTTTATAGCTGGGAAAAAAACATCTGTAAATGGGACAAATTTTCCATAGCTAAATAACATTAAATAACCAGAGTGTAGGTCGATCACACATAGTAAGTTTTACTATCCCCAATGTCATTTATAGTTATAATATTTAAGTAACCATTAATAGGTCGTCCAACAGTTATTGTTATAAGTTTTGCCAGCATAGTAAGTTGATGTACTACCACTTATAATGTGACATTAATGTTGGCAAAACAATAATATAGCCAATTTCACCAGAAAAAAAGGTTGTATGAATCACGGTAGAAAACCATTCCCAGTCATGGGTGGTTTATGGCATTGTTTTATCCACATTGTCATCTATTCTGTGATAGTGAGTGTTATCATAGGTTTATGAACAGGGAGCAAGCTAGCCCACTTTAAATGATAGCCACAACAAGTGAACATTCGCCATTTCACCACAATATTGAAGAATTTGTTTTACCCCCCTGGTGTCCGGGGTGTTTGGAGTAACACTCAACGAACATGTTTTTGCTTTTTGATAGGAAAACTCCATCTAGAAATGATAAACGCATATTCCCTAAAAAATAGGGCCTTTTTCTAATAGGCCTTATATACGGTAGTTACCTCCAATCGGTTCCTGAAATGGCGCTTGATGATATAAACATTCAGATGATTGTTTTTTCTGGATATGGGTATGGATCAATACCTATTAATACCATTTTTTGGGGGTTATTCACATCCATTTTAACCCAGCTATTTTGATGTGAACAGAAGGGGTACTATCGGTTTTGACACACTGCCATAGTGATGAAAATCTTCGCAGCGCAGACACATCAAGCTCCTCATGATGAGTGGAACTGGCCTCATCAGCAGCGTCAAGACGCTCTCAGCCTACCCAGCCTACTGCGTCAACGAAGACGTGCATCTGCAGAAGGGCAGCCAGTTAC
>Ga0126342_10008430_pt1 | contig 18476 bp, 13 predicted proteins | sample Cyp1metagenome_FD_92528 | JGI IMG/M metagenome (GOLD analysis project Ga0126342, IMG submission 92528) | Coral microbial communities from Lord Howe Island, Old Settlement Bay, Australia - Cyphastrea 1 metagenome | ecosystem: Host-associated > Invertebrates > Cnidaria > Coral ...
AAGATACTGAAAGATACTGAAAGATACTGAAAGATACTGAAAGATACTGAAAGATACTGAAAGATACTGAAAGATACTGAAAGATACTGAAAGATACTGAAAGATACTGAAAGATACTGAAAGTCTTACGCAAAAACCCTTGTTCAACATGATGTCAGCATCGTTTAGCTGCCATTCTGATCACGGCACGGTGGCCTCACCTGGGGGGGAATCTCTGGATGTCGGAGGCGTAGGTAACCATTGGATCATGTTGGACCAGTGGTTCAGCCAGATGTACCCTCTGGTTATTTAACATAGCCATGGAAAATGGTTGATTTTCGCATTAAAACCTCCATTTATAAGGTATTTTCCATGGCTATGTTAAATAACCAGAGGGTAAATGGATGCAAATGGAACATAATCATAATTTATCAATGTTTGAACAACAATTTGACAATGCCATATATTGGTTTTGATAGATTCCATTGATCTATCGACCTACCTGACTCTACCTTGCAACCCACTCACTAATTTCATCTAATTTCCCTATCTACCTATCTGCTTATCTACCTATCTATCTATCAATCTAGTTGTCTAGTACTGGAATCACGATTCCGAGCGGAACATCCTGGTGAGGGGACTCTCCCCAAAATCACCGTAGAATATTCGTTGAATTCAGGTTGCTGTCCTGTTCTGGGTCAAAAAGGTTGGTGTTTTTTCATGTTTTTCCACATCTACTGACTAATCATAATTTCCCCTGAAATGACCATACAACCGATTTTCAAACACACTCAAGTATCACATTATTGGTTATATAATGTTATATGTACATATACGGCAAATGCCTGGGCTCTGCCCGGATCTGCAATGACGACAGGCGACGCATCATCATCATCATCATCATCATCATAATCAGAATTAAACCCTTATTGAAAATATTCAATGAATGTAGACGTTTAACGGGGGTGGGAGAATTAAACCCTTATTGAAGATCTTCAATGAATGTAGAAGTTTAACGGTGGTGGGAGAATTAAACCCTTATTGAAGATCTTCAATGAATGTAGAACTTTGAAGGGGGTGGGACGATCAAACCCTTATTGAAGACCTTCAATGAATGTAGAAGTTTAACGGGGGTGGGAGTTTAATATTACCTAGTACCTTTGTTGATCTTCCCAATTGAATGTAAAGTTTAACTTGGTGGGAGTTTAATATTCCCTAGTACCTTTGTTGATCTTCCCACTTGAATGTAAAGTATAACGTGGGTGGGATTTTTTATATTCCCTAGTACCTTTGTTGTTTGTCCCATAGGAATTTAAGGTTTAACGGGGGTGTGAGTTTAATATTCCCTAGTACCTTTGTTGTTTTTCCCATAGGAATTTAAGGTTTAACGAGCGTGGGAGTTTAATATTCCCTAGTACCTTTGTTGTTTTTTCCCATAGGAATTTAAGGTTTAACGGGGGTGGGAGTTTAATATTCCCTAGTACCTTTGTTGTTTTTCCCATAGAAATTTAAGGTTTAACGGGGGTGGTGGTTTAATATTCCCTAGTATCTTTGTTGTTTTTCCCATAGGAATTTTGTGAATTTGCATCAGCATTTGTTTGGGACTGGGAAACCTCTACGCTGCAACACCTGGGCAATGCCCAGGCGTTGCGCATATATATATATATATATGCATGTTTAATATACATATCCCATTAATTTATTAATTGTAATCACTTTACATCGCATGAAATGCCAAAAATCTCGGGCGACTCGCCAAAATCCTGGGGCGGCGAGGAGAAGCAAGTGATGGTCCCAGAGCCTGAAAAGGCAACTCACGATGGGATATAATATAATACAGTATATATATATGAATACATGTCTTAGGAATATGGATGATAAGTAATGTAAATATAGTTATAGGACATATATAATATATATATATATATAGTGTTTTTATATATATATATATATATGTAGATCATGTTTTTTTTTTTCCGTTGTTTTTTTTCGCATGAAACATGGAGGATCCACTCTCAGATCCATCAGCAATATGCTGAATGGGTGAATTGTTGGTGATTTATTGTGATGTGAAAACTCCGGAGAAAGAAAAACCAGGCTTCCAAAATTAAATGGTACTCACCATAATTCAGCAGTCTAGGAGCTTATTAATCCAGGGGTGACATTCTTACTGGTAGTATGATTTATCCAGAATTATATTTTCATCATGTTTGGAATATGTAAGTGTATATATATATATATTATAACCATAAGCTGATGAATTTGATGGCTAAAAATGATACATATACATGTTTACAACAAAACGATGCTGAAAAAACATGTGGATGTTATGGCGGATAATGATGATCATCATCCAGTTAAGGGGGGTATGCGATGCAATGTATATACATTTTGTATGACCCCATCTTAAGGAACGGACATTGGTTGGCCAAAATTAACTAGTTCCTCTCATGTTTACTTAATATTAGCCAGAGTTAGCAACATGTTCAGAGGCTCACATCTAAGATCATCACCGTGTTTTTATGCAGGTTCAAATTCGGAAGTGTTTCGTGTCGGTTGGTGTTTTCCGCCATGACCAAAACGTTGAGGCCCGTAGACTATCCACCCCTCACATGCAACGCTGCACTGCGTATTTATTCTCGACATGTTCGGGCATGGTGATGTGAGGGTTTCCATAAACGGGGTACCCCAAAATGGATGGTGTGTGATTTAAACATATTAAAACAAAAAACAATTGAAATGGATGATTTGGGCGTTCCCCTATTTTAGGAAACCCTAATGTATGGTTCAACATTTGCCCCAAAACTGGATGGTCGAATACATCAAAAGAACTGCACCTGGCCGTTACCATCCAGCCTGGGATGTGGATGGTCAAGTCTTTCCCAATGGGGAGATCCCAGCTTGGATCTCCACCACAAGAGTCCACTGGTGAATTATTCCCCATGACAAGAGGCCAGAAAATCGGGGATATTTTTTATTCCACCACCTCTGCCCGAAAATTTTACATCCATTCTCCATATTATCTGTTGGGGTCCCATTGTTCCAACTATAAGTCACCACTTTATTATTGGTTCAACTACCTTCTTTGATTGATTCAATCAGCATGTTCATTGGCCCAATAGCCATTGCTGATGATTCACTCGACTTAAACGAATTATTCATTCCCAACCGACTGGATAGGTAGTTTAATCATGTTTAATCCTTTCGTTTTTCGCTATTTGGATGGAAAAAACACAACCAGCAAACCAGCAAGAGATTGAGTTAATCTTTGGACTACCAAAGATTGACCATGTATTTGTTGATGTAATTTGTGTATATCGATTGATAATCATGAATCACCCAACATTAATCATGAAAAGAAATCATGAAAAAAAACATCAAATTATCACCATGATATTGGTGGTTTTGCTGATGATATTTTTGTGCTGATTGATTCAACCAGCATTTTTGATGACTCACCAGAGCCAGGTAGCGCGGAGTAGCACGCTGTCGCTCGAGGAAATGTTGTCGGGGGCCCACCGGAGTGCAGTTGAGCCCAAATGAAAAATGGCGGGTTTAACCAACAAGAATGGGGATTTAGTTGGGATATAGCTGGAATATGATTGTGTTTAATGGGAGATGTATATGACGAATAACAATCGGGATTTAAAGGGCTATACAATTACATATATATATATACATAATAATTGGTATACATTTGGGATATGATGAATTGGATCATGACCCCAAGTCGTGCCGTCACCGGGATGATCTATCTTTTTTTTGGGGGCGCGTAATTTTCCTTGGCAGCGTTATAAATTACAATAGGGTATATACATGTATGGATGTGGATATATACATATTTATACATGTAGAGAGAGGGAGAGAGAGAGAGAGAGACACACATAGGTACATAAAACAATGTGGCAAACCCAACGGGAAACACAATAACAAGCCAGTCCCCATTTACAATTTTTGTTTAACCACTGGGTATTAAAGACCATGTCAAAGACAGTTTGTTGATTGGGTTTACCACATCAGGAGTTTAGCCACCAAGCATAGGGCTTCAGCCACCAGAAGAACACACAGTTGACGCCTTCACAGTTAAACATGTCCCATGCACAGGGCGTTGGTTATTCTCCCATGACTCAATATGCCAGTCCCGATTCTCCAAAATGTGGAACAAATCGTAAATATTGAGTGCCTTATTTCTGGTCGGTTAGTTTCATGGTTTACCCAGGGTGTGAGTACAGTCAATTCGACATCAACGCTGCAAGGTGAATCGTAAACCCTCGACACTGCAAAACGTCGTGCTGAGTTCCCTGTAATGACCGCAAACCAGAGATGAGAGGGAACTACCCTTTGGTAATCCAACGTGCCTGGAAAATCCTCGACCGAAATGGAGGTTTAGTTCGCTGGGAAAGTCATGGAATTAAATGGATTAGTTTTCATATTTTTTGAGCATGCCACGTTTGATTACCGGAGGGCAAATCATGATTTGCCGGTATTGTTGGATATAACATGGCAACATTGTTTTTCCCATGTCGATCAACCCATTGAACTAGTTTTTTTTTTTTTTTTTTCCGGGGAGAGTCCATACATGTATGTAATATAATGCAATATACATACTGTATATATATACACATACATGACATATATATATATATATGATATATATATATATGATATAACTAATATACTGTATATCATAGATATAGAATAGTATTCTATTAGATATATCATCTATATAACTCTAGTAATAGGTATATATAGATGTATACATATGTTTGTCAGATTGAACACAATTTTGTTGGTGAAATCCACATTTGCGTGGCTTATCATGGATGAACGGAAACAACCTCACCACGACGCGGTGAACTTTGGGAACGATCATAACTTGGCAATGGATAATATCTTTATTTCAATGTGTTTATTCAGAGGACCATCTATAAATGGATACTTACCCTCTGGTAAAATAAGAGTTTGCGACATTGAAGCCATGGCCCAGTCGAAAGAGTTGATTTGCCCATTGAAAATGGTGGATCTTTCCATAGTTATGTAAACGTTTACCAGAGGGTACGTGCATGGATGTGGATATATACATATATTTTTCTATATGTTGGGAATAATAATCCCAACTGACGAACTCATATTTTTCAGAAGGGTTTAGGAAAAAAAACAACCAGCCTTTATATGATATTACTAGTGGTGAATAGTAGTTAATAATCACTTAATGGCTAAACTTAATGGCTAAACTTAATGGCTAATTAATCACTTAATGGCTTAATAACCACCAACCAGTATAGATAGAAACACACCAGTCTTCCTTTGGCACTGCAGGCAGAGGAGCAAATCCAAGCTCTCGGCACGACATCCGAGGCGCGACCTGCCGGACATCTGCTGGTGAGGAACCGGGGAAGATCTCCAAACGTGGGAAAATCCCAATAAAAGAGTGATTAATTCCAAGAAAATGGGAATGTATAATGGTATCTAACCCTTTTTATGGGGATATATATATATATGTATACATATATATATACATATATATACATATATATATACATATATATATATATATATATATATCTATCTATCTATCTGTATGTATATATATGTATATATATTATTATATTATTATATATATATATAATTATATATATAGTGAGGATGGATAGTAGGATATAAGCAGCAATCTGATGATTCTGATGATTCCTCCCACCCGGGTGGATTCCATGGCCCCCAATGGATTCTACCCATCGGTCATCCCTGGAGCCACGAATTAAGGAGCTTTACAGTTGGGAAAATCACTAAATTTATCTCCTAACTACACTGGAAAGGTTGGCATATGTTAGCATTAATCTATAGAATCTATAGATGGGATTTAGCATTTAGTTGGGTTTATAGTCAATGCATTGGATTGCAGGTCCCCTCTGCCTGTCATTGGAATCTGGCCACACCCCGATGTTTGGATGACTTCCCTCGCAGGTTGGATCTCCCTGTTGTACCGGAGGACAGCGAAAGCACCGGAGGAAGTCATGGGGTCCCATGGCCCATGCCCTGCCTCTCGGCCATTCTCGGCCTCTCAGGAGAAAGAGAACCTTCTGCGGCCTCCCAAGGCTGGGCTAAGGATTTCAGGGACATCCCTGACCTTCCCTGACTTCCCAGTGGCTATTGTACTCGTAGCAACATGTTGCAAGCAATAGCAAGCAATACACAGACATGATGAGGTGTTCTGAGTTTCACGGCTGAAACCAGTGGTGAAGGCCATTCAGAGCTGCCATCTTCGGACTTGTTGGCTACAGCCGGCAATGGTTGAGCACAGCATCATGGGCTCCTACTACTGTAGATATAACATGATATAACATGATATAACTAGGGTCGAGATGGATCGAGTAGAACTACTTATTCCTGGTCCTACTGTGCTTTCCCAGAGTTGATTACGAGAAATGGGACCCCATGTACACTAGCTTGGTGAGTTGACTTCATGTTATATTCCTACATCAAAACTCTGAATTATACCATTATCAGTTCTTTGAATATATATATATATATATATCACATATTAATGACTTTATGATCGTTAAGTGTCTGAATCATATGATCACTTGATTATTATATGATTCTCAAGTCTCCTAGCGGATGACATTTCCAAGTTACGGTATGGAGATTTCCGTGGCTTTCCAATCCATGGGGATACCCCAAAAATCATCCAATGCGCCGGCAGGCAAGTTGATAGACGGACCACGGGCGCGACGAGTGCGATGCATTTGTGGATATGGGATAGATCATAATAGATCAATGTTTTATTTTTATAGGAAACCAAGGGCTTTACACCATATATATATAATTATAGAATTATAGAATTATAGAATACATATATATATATATATATATTCCTAAATTCTCCCTCAGACGATGCTGGGAAATCAAGATTCAGATGGAACATGATTCATGATAGAGCCAAACGATGCGGATGCATTTGTGGTTGTAAGACCTCCACTGGTCGAACGATGCTGGTTTGACTTTAGGGTTCCCCTCCCCAAAATCACACGGATTGAGGTTGGTAGACTGTAATCTTGGAAGATCATAGAGCCAAACTATGGTAAATCACGGCAAAACCCATGCAAATCCAACGTATATTCTTCGTCCAAATACAATTTTAATAGGTAAATCATCAAAACATAGATCATCTATAACATATTCCATGGCTATGTTAAATAACCAGAGGGCAACGTGGAATTCCATATAGCATTTCGAGCTATGATCAGAGGCTTCAGCACGTCGCAACTATCTATCCTGGGGTTTGTAAGATTTCTGGCATTGAAAACTCGGCGTGTAAATCTGTCTGATGGTTTCAACTTGTTCCCCACCTGTCAGGTGAGGGTTGTTCGATTTTATGTCAGCTGGCCCGCCACCTCCTCCGCCTCCTGCTCCTCCGCCTCCTCCTCCTCCGCCTCCTCCGCCTCCTCCTCCGCCGGACCTCAACTGCAAGCGCTAGATCGCAGTGTTCCCCGCCGGACCTGAACAGCAAGCCGAGGATCAGAGTGTTCCCCGGCGGACCTCAACTGCAAGCGCTAGATCGCAATGTTCCCCGCTGGACCCGAACAGCAAGGACCCGAACAGTAAGCTCAGGATCAGAGTGTTCCCCGCCGGACCTCAACTGCAAGCTTTCGATCGCAGTGTTCGCCGTCGGACCCGAACAGCACCCTCTGGATCAAAGTGATCCCTGCCGGACCTCAACCACAAAGAGTCTCCGAAGCTATACCAGATAGAATGCCAGAAAAAATGTCAGAAGATATGCTAGATACATATGCCAGAGGGAATGTCAGAATAGATGCCAGATAGATTATCAGAAAGAATGCCAGATAGAATGTCAGAGAAAACGCCAGAATAGATGCCAGAAAGGATGCCAAATAGGATGTCAGAATAAATGCCAGATAGAATGCCAGAAAAGAATGTCAGAATAGGATGTCAGAAAGAATGCCAGAATAGAAGAATGTAAACAAATATATGGTATATATACTTCCAGATGAGATGTCAGAAACTATGACAAAATAATGTCACAGTGGGAATTGCTTGAAGTAAAGCATTGTTTGTTCTTCCCAGTCCCAAACATAGGATGATGATCCTGTGTTCAGGTTACATTCGTTTGGTTGGCGTCTTAATCCCCATTCCACAGCATCTTGATGCCCGTGGATGTAAACACTTGCAACACTGACACTGCTGCAGTTTTTTGGCGCGGAACCCGTTGACGCGGAACCTTTGAGCTTTGCTTGAGCTTTGCTGTGGCAGCTTGTGAAGACTTAAACGGATTTCAGGACTTCTCCGGCCATATGCATGACAAAAACAGGACTCTGAAACCTACATTTGAGAACATATATATATATTTATATATATATTTATATATATATATATACACAGTAATATGGCGGTGTCCCAAAATGGGGGTACCCCAAATCTTTCATTTTAATTGGATTTTCTTTTATAAACCATTCATTTTTGAGGTACCCTCATTTATGGACCCCCCATATGTTTATTTATATTACACATATCCTTTCCATTCTGGAGTAAAATGGGAAGTTGACGCCTTGCCATGGAAGTCAGCCTCACCTTTGGTAAATGATGTGTGGTAAACCCAATAATAAACCATCCCCCAAATATCACCCTACTGCAACGTGCAGGGTGCTGTCAAACTCTAACTGCAAAATGTCTAACCATTTGGATATCACTTTGGCGTTAAATCCACATCTTTTGTATAAGTTTTTGTTGTTCATAAAACATGAAACCCATCACATTGCTGCGGCATCACTCTGATGCTCCGCTGTCGCCACGGGTTTCTGTCGAAATTCGGCGGAGCGTCGAAGGATAACCAGTCCGCTCCGGGAGTGCTTAAAAGGCGTCGAAAGCGTTGGCGCCGGTGACGCCGGTGGTAAGGACAAACTGGGACCCAGCTGAATGGATGCTGGGAATAGATATTAATCAGATCTAATTAGTTATTTTAGTGCAAACATAAAAACCTGGCTGATGAAGGCTATAGGATGGGAAAGTCAGGTTTAAGTGGATTCTATCCCAACTTTCAGTGTCGTACCTTTTTTTTTGCTAAAAGGGGGTAATATGATGGGGACAGCTACTAATCAACTATTTTTTTCCCAGGGTATCTAATCTAAGATTGGCTAGATAAACTGGATGGTTCTGCATGAATTGTAATGATCTGACTGGTTGACATCACTGACATTGATGGTTAGTAAGGAGAATCATCCCCAATCAACCGTGGGACTTTGGCAAATCAGTATGGCTGCAGTGTTCATCTTTGAGCCAACTTTATGTTTTTACCTAGTACACATACCATTTTTTCTGTTGTGGTTTGAACCATTTTTAATTGTCCAATACATTTTCCATACTGGTTTTGACGATGATCCCCTTTGACTGGTTACTTTTGGAAACAGCGCGGTTCCACCACACTGATTGCTCACTGCGGCTTTGGCTCAGAACTAGCTAGGAGGATCAGGCGTTTGTGTGACAAGCTTTGAACCAGGCGCGTGGTTTTCGACGGACTCCCACAAGATGGAATAGTCAGGACGCGCGATTTTTAGTAACGCACGGAAAGATGATAGATTTTGGCATACCAGGGTCCAAAGTTTAAATGTTGTGTTTTCCACCAGCAATCCCTGGAGCATTCTCCCAACACATTGAAGTTATCAGGCTTTATAATCTACTTATATAATCTGGTTAGCCAAATGTCGACAAGTAATGCTTAATAAAATAAATGTTAATAAGTCCGATTGTGTTTCGAATTATCACCCCCCAAATAGCAATTGTAGGCACGGCTGATCATCGGGTTTCAAAAGCATCCCGATGTAGGTCAATAGGTTTTTTATATGACGCTGAAAGTTAACTTGATTGCAGAACAAGCAATTTGTTAGAAGCCGCTTAGTGTTCACCCTGGTTGGTTACTTCTGGGCGGGGAACACCACCAAAAAACGACAATTTGCTACTGAACCTGGTACCCAGCGTTTCAAACAAAGCAGCCGGCTGTCAATCCCGGGTTAAACCGCGTGCGGTGTGGCCATGTTTAATCAGAAAATAACGATTAAGCACAGGATTTGTCTTTCCCCCTTCAATTTTCAGAGAATCCCACAAACCATATGACCATTTTCCCTTATATTGTCACCCAAATGAGAATGTTCCCTGTGTTTTCTTTTAATCCCGTAGATTTTCGGATAGTCAAACGTGGCAATGGAAAGTCAACAATTGAGTTTGATGAGTTTCCCAGCGAACGAAACGCCATTGGGAATTTCACAGCTTGCCATGTTTGATTACCAGAGGTAGATGTTCATTGATCACCAGTAGTAACCATTAATCACCATTATCAACCATTATCAACCATGTTCCACCATTATGAACCATCATAAACCATTATAAACCAACATCAACCATCGATAATCTAACTAGCCTTGTATTAACTACTATCCATTTGTAGCTTAAACGCTATATCAATTTTCGGTGATCATGAAGCATTGAAAACAACATCACTATTAACATTGCTCATATTAGTTGATCATCCATATTCACCACTATTAACCACCATATTCACCACTAAAAAAACATCACCTCAAAAACATCACTATTAATTAGGTGATCAGTTAACCATCATAACATACCCTCTGGTAAACTAACATAACCATGGAAAATCACCATTTTCTAGCTGGGTAAATCCACTATAAATCAGCATTTTCATTAGCAAACTGTTAGTTTACCAGAGGGTATCCTAACCATCCCTCAACATTTTCAGGTTCCATCGCTTCCATCCTCCATAAAACTGTAGCCTTGTTCTCAGGCTTCGCCGCTTCGCCATCCCATGGCGATGTCCAGCCAGGTGGCAGTTCTGCGGTGTCACGGGTGGCTGGAAAATCCCCGAAGGAAATGGAGGTTTAGATGGGAAAATCAATGAACATCATCTATAAACGTCTATAAATGAGGATTTTCCAGCTTGCCACGTGAAAAAAAATACCGGAGGGTAGCCAAGAGAAACCTGAGATTTGTACAACCAAAATGTGATAAATAAAACCTATTAGTATTGTAAACATGAGAGGTTTTCTCGACAGAAACAGATACTTTCACCAACCAACCAAAAGGAAGGGGGGTTGAAAACCATTTGGGGGAATCTCCACTCCACTTTGTGTATTTGCAACCAACTCTTGTTTGTTCTGTCTTGCAACTTCAAACTTTACAGCCAACTGTGATTGAGATCGTCCGGAAACATGGCAAAAGACATGGAACGAACCTTGGATTCACGTACCCTTGTGGGGTACAGTCAACTCCAAAAGGGCAGCTATGGACATCTCCAAACTGACATGACTCAGCAAGGCACAATTGCCACTTGTTGGTTGATTGTCATATGACAGTAGCACCACAAGAGTAGAAACTGGATCGCTTGCACAACTAAATCTGTTTGACAGCCAGTATGCAAGATAAGAATCAACACTCCCCAAGTGTAGAATCCACAATAGATATCATTCACCTAGGGGTACATTGGGCCCAAATGGGCCCAACAAATAAACTTTGGTTCAATCCCCAGCTTCATCAGAGCAATTTCTGTGGAGTTTTCTGCCGATTGGATTCGCCTGTCTTGGTTGAATCGCGCAATTTCTTTGACTCCAAATTTGATTCTGGTTGGTGGTTTGGAACAATTTTTATTTTTCCATATATTGGGAATAATCATCCCAACTGACTTTCATATTTTTCAGAGGGATTGAAACCACCAACCAGGATTTGATTCCATGTTTGGGTCAGGTCAATTCCTTTGGTTGCTGGTTTTCAAGCTTGATCCCCACTTGTGGTTGGATCAATCACATCTCAAGGCGTTTTGATGACTTTTCTCCGTTGTTTCTTAGGTCATCCAGATATTTCCGTTGGTTATCCCCATGTTTGTTGGTGAAATCCCTATGTTTTCGATCAATATATAATTACTTGATTTGTTAAATCCGCATGCTTTTCCCCCATAGTTTTCCCATGTCATGGTTTAAAATTTAAAACTTGAATGACATGTTTTACTTAATCTCATGTTAAGTTAAATCCCCATGTTTGTTGGTGAAATTCCCATGTTAAAACTACATCTGTGAATTTCTCCCACCGTTTGAACGATATTTTTAGTTCTTTGTTTCTGCAGGATCCAATCCTCCTCGCGGGTCCTGGTATGAAGGTGGGATATTTTTTGCTGTGGGCGCCCCTTTTGGGGGCGAAAAGATGGGCTCAGATGGGACCTTTATGGTGGTTGAATGGAAGGATTTTTAGTGGGACTTTTCTTCAGGGATTTGGAACGGGATTTCTTCGGACATGGATTTCACCAAGATGGTTATAAAACTCATAACTGACGGATACGAACGAACTCACCAACTTGATTCGGATAAAATTTGATCATGACCTCATGTCGCGAATATCTGGAATATCTGGAATGACGACTGGATTGGGGGAATCATCCCAAGATGTGAAATTCATTTACTGCAGCCATTGAAGCAACAAGACATGGGACTGCGGAACGGGAAGACATCTTTGATTTCATCCAGAGAATTCAAGAAAAATGGTGTGACCTGGGATTTTTTTGCAACCAAACTCAACCAATGCACAACATCAAGAAAAACCCACATCATTAGACCGGGTTTAAACCCTTTCTACCTGGTGATCCGGATCAGTTGATGATTGGTGGAAACCATGGTTGACGACCGATGGTGTGGAAACCATGGCTGCTAAATGTATGTAAATGTTACGAGAAGCAGTTGCCATTTCTGAGGAGAATAATTTGAGCTCAAAGAACCAGAAGATACCAGAAGATATGGTGGAATTCTTAAGATGACCACCAGGAAGTGAATTTTCGGATGGAATAGGGGGGAAAACCTCAAAAAACCCAAAGTTTGGGGCTGCATTTGGCAGTTTCCTTGTGGAGCCGGGGTTTATTTTTTTCAATGTCTAACCCAGCGTTGTTGGTGGCTTAGGTGCCATAGTTAAAAGTTGGATGGTGTACCCAGATTACGGGATAGTTATATAATGGTGTATATCCATTTTCATAGACTCATATATATATAATATATATTGATATATATATAATATTGATATGTATATATATATATATGTTGATATATCATATATATACATCATATTGATATATCATATACATATATATATATATATTCACATACCATCATATACCCATTGTGTTTGGATTCCCGTGGCAATGGATGATCAGACTTTTTTTCCGGCTCCGAAATTCTTCGGTATTGGTGAGATTTTGAGATTCGTCAAAGGTGTCGATTTGCCTCAAAACAGGGGATACCCCGGGACCCCTACCATTTTTGTGGGGTAAAACACATTTCAGCAAATTATGTGTGTGCGTGTTGCTGCGGAGATTTGGAGACAAAACCATATAGATCCATATAGTCATTATATGATACCATCTGGTTATTTAACATAACCATGGAAAATCACCATTCTTAATAGGTAAGCCATCTATAAATGGGTCATTTCCCATCGCTATGTTAAATAACCAGAGGGTATTATATATATATAAATGTTATTATCTTTTTTCAAAAACAGGCTGGAACATGCTGGAACCACGTCTGCAGGAAGACGAACTTGGGGAAGATGACACCATAAGAGACCTGCCTGATTTCTCGTCTGCAGATCGGGACGGGCTTCGGGTGGATCACGTTTGCGGGGTTTTCATCGTGTTTTTGGTGTGGTTCGAAGACTCAATACACATGGCTACGTCCTGAAATACGGCAACTGCTTGCAAAATTTGGAATCTGTCTGGAGAGAATTTGTTGGATGGATTGACTTTAAACGTTTTTATTAAATAATTAGATCTTTATAGATGTGTTACGGAAGCAATTTGCAACAATGTGGCGAGGTTCCTGCATGCATGGTATCTGGTATGGATAGTTTCCAACCTTCCGGTACTACACACGGCTGGACACTTCTGATGGTTAGCTGAGCATCCCAGCATACTACCCAGCTAAGAAGTCCCATGTGAGAAGACGCTGAAATTACCAGAGGTGACTCGGAAGGACTGTTCGCCAGTTACCTGAACAAAACATAAGTAAAACGCAAATTTCCTGTATCATTGATTATATATGTGATCATTATATGTGATCACATAATAATAGACAATGAAACATTATTTCAGGATTATATGTGATCATTATATGTTTCGATGAAGTTCTATCCTTCTGCAGCGTCGCAGGATCCCTCCTTCTCACGCCAGGTGGGTTGCCACAGGGTGGGTCCGCCATAAAAGACGGCGGATGTTGCGAATCCACCGGGATTAGTCAATCTGAGTCAAAACGATCAATTTTCCAAGGTCTTTCGGACTTGATTTATAGCTATTATATATATAATATATATTATTATATAATAGTAACCTAATATATATATATAGCTATACATATATATTATATGATAAAGGTATCTATGTAAAGGGATATTTACTGGGATACTCCAGGGAACATTTAAAACTGCTCGAAATTTGGAGAAGACGTCTGGATCTTTCAGTTCACCCCAGCTGGATGATCACCATGCAAAATGGAGGTTTTTCGGGTCCCACAGCATCTGGTAATTTGTTACGTAGCGAAAATGACCATATCAATAGTTGATTTACCTATTAAAAATGTTATGTTAGTGTTAGTAAATACCTATTAATAGTTGATTTACCAGCTAGGTTATTAAAATATGTTAACTATTTAAAAATTGTGTTTTTCCATAGTTATGTGAGTTAACATATATGACATAGCGACATAGAAAATGACCATTAAAAACTAGTTGATTTATAGTTAGTTTACCATATGGTAATTGGGATATGTGGGAACTAACCAGCATTCTTGCAAATGTAGCTGGTATACAGTAACCATGAAATACTGGGGGTGGCTCAGCCACCAATGATTACAACAAATTACAACATTGATCGGGGTATAACAACAACACAACAGCTACATGGTATAACAAGATTACTTTGAGGTAGCTAATTTATTCCACCAATTCTTGGAAAATCTACATCAAGTTGGAGTGCCGGGGACGACCTGACTGATGGTGACTCATGGTGGATGTTGAGAGGTTCCATAGACGTGTCGCAGGACTGTCTCCAAACGTGTTTGATGCATTTTATCTATATATAACTTAAGTCTATCATATGTTGGCCATGTTGCAACCATCATATGCTATCCATGTTTTCGAACGAACAGATATTTCTACAGATTCATACAATGCATGTGTGCCATGGTCAAAGCTTTGTTAAACCACATGGACATGGGGGATGGTCATCAACCCATTTTCATAGGGGATTTATATGTATACCCATTATGTTTGGATTCCCATGGCATAGGATGGATGACCATGGGCCCCAGTATTCATATGAAAATTCTTTTATCACGATTTTATCCCATGATATCTCCATGCTAGTTTAATATAGTTTATTAGATCCCCATGAAATGCGTCCGACATCCTCATATTTCATCATATTTCATGTATAGGATGGTAGTTCGATCATATTTTTCCCCCAAAAAAAAGTCCAGGGGGTCCCAGATTTCGGCATATCCTGATATTCCCCATGGAAAATTTGTAGGATCGGATCTAACAAAATGCCATGTCAGGAGTCCTCCCATGGACCCCTGCGCTGGAATACTCGATGCAGTACCGAGCTGCAGAACGTCATTGATCCTTGGCGAAATCTTCTCGTCGTTTTCTCGTTGATCAAGAGAGTCAGATTTGTTTGGCGGAAAAAAACAAATAGGGAAACACATGGTGATGAATGGTACCAAGGTGATGAATGGTGATGAATCACATAAAAACTTGGAGTTTCGAACCGATGGTGATGAATGGTGATTACTGGTGGTTAATGGGATTAACCATCCGGTGTCAAAGGTGGTTGGAAACTCCCCGAACGAAATAAAGGTTTGGTTCGCTGGGAAAATCATCGAACTAAATGGGGGATTCTCCAGCAAACCATGTGTCAGTTTGATTACCGGAGGGTAACTTTTAAAACCATTCAAAAACCAGCCAAAGCGAGGCTTGAACCAGCAGAAATAAGGACAGATTTGCTCATAGACTCTTGGTAGAAACAGGGTACCCACACTCATGGATTTCAAACCTTATCCCCCATTAACTGAAATTGCCAGAAAATCCGGTTATTTTCCCCAATTTCTGGAGAAACCCATATGCTGTTGGTTGATGCTGGTTTATATCCCATGAATATACATCAACATACATCAACCACATCCCATTACTAATATCATTATAACACATGTTTGGTTGAATCCACTTTCTTAGTAAGTGGTTCAGAACCCACTTTAGGAAGTCCCCTAAGTGGGTTATCTCATTTACACATGGGTTGTAATATGTTGTAATCCCAGTTACTACAGTAACCAGTTTCTGGACAGCTCAGGCAAAAATTCCTCAGTCTCTTTAGGACCACTTGGGCGTTCTAAGGACACCTTCTTCATCGAGGAGTTGTGCGCTGCGGGATGTAGAAGCAAGAATGCAACGATGACAAGACGACTTGAGAATAGGACAATCGTTTGAAAACGGATAGTGGTGATTTCAATTGACTTCATGCTGTATTTTATATGAACATATGCGCAATGCTACTCTAAGGTAACAAAAGGAACACACCCAAATCATTAATCAATCATCATATATAGATCCCCATATGTTTGATGGTTAACCCCCCTTGAAATCATAGCTAAATCAAAGCAAAATCCCCCAAACGAACCATGAACCATCCCCAGATTCTTGATGGTTATCCAGTTTCATCATGTTGCATCCAGTTACCATCAGTTACCCATATCAATGATGCCATTCAATCCCCATTGGCCCATTGAGGTACAAGCTGGGCTTCTCTGTGACTTTGGCAGATCCGCCCCTTGGCGTCGGATGGGCCATGGCCATGATGCATGATGGGCGTTGGGGATCGAAGCAGCTGATGGGAAGATCAACATCAGCCATGATGAAAAAAAACAGCAAACTTCAGCAAAAATCATGATAGAACTGAGACAAAATCTGCTAAGTTTACCACCAGACATTGGGATTCAATCAGCAGAAAACACAGAAAAAAGCAACAAAACATAGTAATTTGAATGGTAAGGTCACATGATAAAGATACATCAAGAAAAAAACATGGTGACTATGTTTTTTTTCGGCCATGAGTATAGTATTATTTGATGCGTTATATATTTCGCATCGTTGTCATTCAACGGAACTGTTTATCATTTTTTTAATATCTTATTGGTTCAGTTTTGATAAGATCTGCCATCCCAGTTGATAGTATTGCGGCCAAAGACGTTTTGCCCGCGGCACTCTCAAAGACCGCAAATTCTGGGTCGTTCTGGCATTCCTGGAAAACTCAAGTGGGACCTGTGCGTCATTGCCCAAGTCATCCTGAACCCTAACATCCTAAAGCCGTAAAACCCTTAATCCACAACCTACACCCTAAAAGATAAACGCTAAGCACCGACACCTTAAAACCCCACCTAAAACTTGAAATTGGGCGAAACGAGGTGTCTGGGCGTAGTATTACCATGTCAATCTTCGTTGTGGCAAGCAATACCATGCCATGATTGAGAGCATTATTTTGAATGAACGGTGATTGTGACCTGATTTGCAAGCGAATAATCAATATCGAACCTATGAGAGCAAATATCAAAATGTGTTGCACTTTCCACTTCTGCGTCAAGTCCTTCTGGTACCACTGGGCCTGTAAAAGGCTGGTTGATCATTTTGATTGGGAAGCCCCACAGGAATCAACCAAACTCAGGTCGCCCCAACCTCCAATGATATTCCAAATCCAAATGGCTTCTTCCACATTAAAACCAACATAGATATGAACATCTGCCATGTGTTTTGCACATCTATGTTAGACTACCTCAGGGCCTCAGGGTAGTTCTATGGTGATATATATATAATGTTAAATATATATTATATTATTATACATTATATATAATATACATATATATATTATTATATATTATATATTATATTTATATATTATATATTATATATTATATATTATATATTATTTATTACATATTATATATTATATATTATATATTATTTATTACATATTATATATTATATTTATATATTATATATTATATATTTTTTTATTACTCATTATATATTATATATTCTATATTATATATAATATATTATATTATATATATCATGTTATATATTATATGATATATATTATATATTATGTATTATATATCTTATATTGTATATTATATATATATTAAATTATTATATATATTGTATGTTATATATATATGATATTATACTTTATATTATATATTGTTTTTTTTATATCATATTTTATGTATATATCATATAATATAATATATATATATATATTCAGTGTGGTTTTTTCGGCCTAAAAAACAGGTTTTCCTTAATAAGACCTTATTTGGTGTGAAGGCAATGATGGCGTCAAAAAAGGTGTTTGAGACCCTGTTTTGCTAATAAGGCCTTAATAAGAA
>Ga0126342_10008431_pt1 | contig 18475 bp, 14 predicted proteins | sample Cyp1metagenome_FD_92528 | JGI IMG/M metagenome (GOLD analysis project Ga0126342, IMG submission 92528) | Coral microbial communities from Lord Howe Island, Old Settlement Bay, Australia - Cyphastrea 1 metagenome | ecosystem: Host-associated > Invertebrates > Cnidaria > Coral ...
CTCCTTCTGCTGGCGATCCTGCCCAAGCAGCCTCTGGATCAGCTCCTGCAGCAGAGCCTCCACGACAGGTACCTCGTGCACCAGTTGTGATTGCTGAGGAGTACTGTGAGATCAACGGCCAGCCGCACTTCAAGCGCACCTACCATGATGGGACGGTAGATTATGAGTCGTGGTAGATGTTTCACATCTTTTGCCATGATTTTATGCCTACCGGAAGGTTTGGCCGATTGGATGAAAGCTGACCCGTGGTCATTCAGTTCAATCGAATTGCACACATTTCTAAACTTGAAAAATCCAACTTGATTAACTTGAAAACTTTCCCGATTGATTCAAAAGAGATTGACACCAGCATCCGATCCATTGCGGTAGTTGCACGTGTACAGATGCCGTGTAGGTTAGCCTGATACAGTAGTTTCCGAACCAAGGGCAAATGAAAGGAATGGTAATGTTCCTATGCCTTGGCGGAAGCCAGGCCAACTTCACTTTTGCCTCTGTCAAACATGTGCCGTGCCTGAATTGAAAAGAAGATGCATCCGAACACCTTTTGCCTCTATGACCATTTCCGCATAACACTAGGTAGTTGTATGTACAGTGATGTCTGCGTTTGCCCGCTCTCAGGTCACCTCTGGCGGGCTGCTGCTTCCGGCCTCCGCTAAACTGCGGACGGCGGGGGGTGTTTAACATGAATACCCCTGTACATACTATGTTAATTCATTTACCTACGTTATGTTATGGCTCAAGAAACAAGCGCTGTTTGCTGGTTGTTCTGGGCTGTTTAATCTGTGAAACAATTTCCATTTACACATGATTTGCCGTAATTGATAAACATTGCCAGAAGGTAGTTTGAACATGTTCATTGAAATTGAAAATATATTTCGGACTGTCCCGGGCGCCAAAATTACATCCCGACAGTTGTCTTTCCTGGATGCATTTTCGAGATGCAACTAACCAATGAGGAACACATTTGACATTTGAATTTGTTCATTTGGGTGAATTTGATTTATTATTAAAATTTATAACGACCTTTGAAAAGATGGTGTGAACAATCATGGGTTCTTGGAACCATCAGCAAAAGTGTTGATCGGGCGTGGGTTGTTTGAAACGTGCAAAAAATAAATATGTGGTATCATTATTTGTCATGCGTTCCAATACACCATATCATCTTTTCCTTCTGAATCATGACTCCCACCAGAAACCCAGGGTTGGTAGAAGATGGATCTATTCATTTGTGGGTCACATCAATCAGCGGGTGTGACATCAAGGGAAGTATGGGTCACAACCCGCAAAAATGGACCCAATTTGGTGGGTTCATCGGTGCCCCTGTTTGACGTACCAAAATCAGTCGAGTTCTCTCAAGGTTTTTTTCCGTTCATTATGAAATTATGAACTTTTGATGGCTATTGACCAAATGTTTCGTGGAGTCGTCACTCAAGTGTTACTTTCTTTTGGTGATATGTTGTGATATATTGTGATATATTGTGATATATTGTGACATATTGCACACCACTGTACACAGATATTATGTTTTTTTGGTCGCTGAAATATGTTCTTCAAACCCTGTGTTTCATAGTTTCTTTAGCCGTTTTCTGAATTTCGGTGATCATCTATGATAATCTCCCAGTTCCGTGTAGGTGATATTAAATGATATATATATATATATGGATGTGTCTCAAAATAGGGTATATTCCCAATGAAATAACCATTTAATAGGGATAATGATCAGCAAAACCATTGGGTTTAAGGGTACACAACATTTTCAGTAACACCCATATATATACCCTTTATTGTTGCTATATATATTAGTGTAGGTTTTTTTTAATTCCCCCCGTCGTCACTTCGCCCTTCGGATTTTTAGGGATGGTGATCCCTAGTTGTGAGGCTGCGTAGCTATCCCATTGCTGGCTGCAGCACTGCTCGTTTGGGGTTTGGGGAACTCAGAAGATACCCTCTGGTAATTTAACGTAGCTATTGAAAATGCCCATTTATAGTGGATTTTCCCATTAAAAATGGTGATTTTCAATAGCTATGTTAAATTACCAGAGGGTAACAGGAACAGAGAAGTGGTCAGTTTAAGTCCTTTGATTGGAGAATGATGTGATATTTTTCATGGGCTAATGAATCACAATGATAATAATGAACTCAATCAATGGAATATATTCTGTGTAACTTAACATTGGTTATGGAATATCACTGACCATGTTTAATAGGGAATTAGTATGTAAATGGGACATTTTCCTTGGCTAATTATGCTAAAATACCTAAGTGTAGTCAATATACGAAAATTTACCCTAGCCCATTTGCTGGGTTACTTTTTCGGTAGACAAGTAATCATATTCTAAAAAAGTAATTAGTCATACACATATATATATATATCATTATATATATATATACCAACCCAACTGGGTGATTTTTGGTGTGAGTGTTAGACCATATTCCAACACCATGGAGCATGTTGGGACGGCAAAGTAACATATATGATATGAAAAAACATTGTGTACCTGCAAAAAAAACATACGTTCCATATTTGTTTTGATTTTTCTAAGAAGCATCATATATAATCATACATATATCTTAGATCTATTTACATACAGTATGAATATGTATGTTTACATATGTATTAATATATATATATATATATATATACATATACAGATATGTATACATATTTAACCAGTTGGTGATTTACTGGAACAATGGAGGTTTCTTGTGATGGTTTTGGCATTTTTTTACCGCCTTCTACGCGGGTTCACTCCATGCAACTGGGTTTGCATATTTACCATGTATCTAGGAACCTATGTATGGATGTCCATTTTGATTTTTGAAAATAATATGAGAGATAAGGAACATACGAACGAACACGTGATAACACATCCCTGTCCCTATTCTGCTTTGGCGCGAAAGCGCCTGAAAGGTTCACGAAAGGGCGGCGAAATGACATGTTTTGGGTAATTTTATAAACAGATTTTTTTCATATGCACATATATGACTCATCCAATTTGAAAAGCTATGGCAGCTATGACCTGTGGAATGGATTGTTATTACAATCATCAATATGTTTTACGTCGGGTAACCGCCGGGTAACCAGGCGCCATGCCGATTGTGCTATATTCAGGGATCACTATCAACCATTCACACCTTTCCCAGATGTTGTCCATTTCATGTATTTAAGTAAGACAGCAATCGTTTACAGTGAACATGCATATATTTTTTCAGGTACATCTCTTGGAATCCTAGATGCAGATACATGTATAGCAGCCCAACCACCAAAAAAATAAAGATAGAACAGGTTAACTGTATCACTATTTTAGAATCACATTTTGCTAGAATCTATCTTGTGAGGGGAATCACTAAATTGCTGTAGAGATTACTGTTCATTCTTTCCATTTACGGATAGTACTGGTATAGCATCACCCCCCACCCCTTCACGCTTCACGTGGGATTTTCAATCTTCCGCCATAGGCACACGAAGAAACCGTCCTTCCTGCGAACGCAGCCGCTGAGCGATCGAAAATGCGGGATTTTACATATGATTTCATGGGATACATGATATAACGGGGATTTGAGGAGATTTTCATGCCCAGATGCTCCATGTATGGCATATGTACCTACATGTACCCTAAAAATTGCCCAGTTTTGTAGGTAAATATTCCAGCACCATGGAGCATTTGGGATGAATACTCATGGGAATTTATGATGTTCGATTTTCGTGAAGTTTTTCACGGGGATTTCATGGGATAACTGAGGATTTTTTTTTGGAGAGATCATTGATAAATGATGACTTACCCTCTGGTAATTTAACATAGCTATTGAAAATGGCCATGTATAGTGGATTTTCCCATTAAAAATGGTGATTTTCCATTGTTATGTTAGTTTACCAGAGGGTAAATGATGACTTAACATGATTTCGCCATCGAAAAAAGTACTATGATATATGGAAAAAAAACGTTTGAATTGGTGACTTAATTATCAAACTCATGGGGATATTGTTGATATATGCTGGTTAATTGGTTAATTTGTTGGGTGTCGGAACCTAATAAGTTTATTGGGGATTATCATACTGTTACTCATAACAATCATAATAGGATGTAATAGGGATATCCATGTACCAACCAATATGTATAATGAGATACAATCCATAAACCTGCAGCTATATTAACGCAATGTAGATGTACTGTTTTGGCGCGAAAACCACGGTACCACAAGTTTGTCCCAACGAAGAAATCAGACGGTCTTCCTTGGCAAATCATAAACCATGGCATTAAATCCATGCATGGGACCAGCAAGTGTATCTACGTTACACGCATTTGGGTTTGTCTGAAAATAGTGTACCCCTACACCCAATGGTTAATGATCATTATCCCTACTAAATGGCTATAATTGGGGGTATACCCCATTTTCAGACATACCCATTTGATTCCTGAATGCGTGTCATTTGTTTGGCCATAGAGGAGCAAACCAACTAATTAATTACTGTTTTCTTATCCAAGATGATAGCCATTACCAAAATGAAATGATGATCGGTGTAGATCAATATTTCAGTACCAGGGATCGTACGGATATGGCCCACATACGAAGCAACATGCCACTCCAATGTTGGAGACAAATGGCTTTGCACTTTGCACCAAGCACCCAAGGCTGAGTTGTGTTGTTTGTATGCTGATATTTGTTGAGTGGCAGTGGGAATCACAGAATTTTCATGGACCATTTCCATCCATGTCCAATCTGCTGATGAAATACTTTTGTCGTATATAGTAGTCATCCAACAAGGATAGAAGTTGCCAAACTCTGATTCTGCAATAGTGATAACTTGTGATAAATAGTGACTTACTATAGTGATAACTTGTACCTATCCAATAGTGATAAGTAATACAATATACATAAATATATCTGATATGTAATAAAATATACACATATAAGTAAATAAATAAATATATACAAATATATATATATATGTATGTATCACGTTCTGGTTGTGAATAGTTGGGCAAAAGAGTTCCCTTCAAATCCTTCCATACGTCGTAAAATCTCAGTTGCTGATGAAGTACTTTTGTCGTATACAGTCATCCAAAAAGGATAGAAGTTGCCAAAATCTGATTCTGCAATACTAATAATTAATGATAAATACTGAGAAACAGTGATAAATACTGAGAAACAGTGATAAATAGTGACAAACAGTGATAAATACTGAAAAACCGTGATAAATACTGAGAAACAGTGATAAATACTGAGAAACAGTGATAATAAGTGATAAATACTGAGAAACAGTGATAACTAGTGAAAAAATAGTCATAAATAGTGAGAAACAGTGATAAATACTGATAAACAGTGATAAATAGTGATGAATATTGTTAAATAGTGATAATTAGTGATAAGTATTGTTCAATAGTGATAAGTAGTGATAAATACTGAAAAACCGTGATAAATACTGAGAAACAGTGATAAATACTGATAAACAGTGATAAATAGTGATAAATAGTGATAAATAGTGATCATTAGTGATAAATACTGATAAACAGTGATAAATAGTGATAAATATTGTTAAATAGTGATAATTAGTGATAAATACTGAAAAACCGTGATAAATACTGAGAAACAGTGATAAATAGCGATAAATACTGAGAAACAGTGATAAATAGTGATAAATATTGTTAAATAGTGATAATTAGTGATAAATATTGTTAAATAGTGATAATTAGTGATAAATACTGATAAACATTGATAAATAATGATAAATATTGTTAAATAGTGAAAATTAGTGATAAATACTGAAAAAACGTGATAAATACTGAGAAACAGTGATAAATAGCGATAAATACTGAGAAACAGTGATAAATAGCGATAAATACTGAGAAACAGTGACAATAAGTGATAAATAGTGATCATTAGTGATAAATACTGATAAACAGTGATAAATAGTGGTATATAATATTGTTAAATAGTGATAATTAGCGATAAATACTGAAAAACCGTGATAAACACTGAGAAACAGTGATAAATAGCGATAAATACTGAGAAACATTGATAAATAGCGATAAATACTGAGAAACAGTGATAAATAGCGATAAATACTGAGAAACAGTGATAATAAGTGATAAATAGTGATAATTAGTGACAAACAGTGATAACTTGTACCTATACAACCTATCCCTAGCATTTTGAAGATGGACTTCCACCTGAGGATCAACGGCGATCGACCTGCTTGGATGCGAGGGGCTTGGGGCCCCAGGGCCCCAGGGGTCGCAATACGTGACTTGCAACGGGAGTTGCAAAATGCGACACCTACAATGTGGTTGCTTTAAACTTTAAACCAACAATAACTATGGAATAAATTATATGCAAATAAGATCTTATATATAACTATAGTTTTCATGGGGTTTATAAACAAACTTATAACTGGGTAAAACGATGCCATAATCCAACCATCCCTCAGTCATCAGCATTATAGGTGGATGCCATTCCCAGTCATGGGTGGTAGCCGCTAGCTGCCCACTGTCCAACATCGATTCAAGCAGTTGCAGTTGCATAGCTATGGAGACATCCATCAACATACGCATGAATTATATATATATGGCTATGGATCAATACCTATGAAAATACAATTTTTAATGGGATGAACATCCATGAATCCCAGCTATTTTGATGTGAACTACAGGGGTACAAGGTTTTGACACACTGCCATATATTAGTCACATTCCCAGCAATGTTCTCTTGCTGGTATACCCCTCTTTGGAATGATGTAAATGGCCCTACATGGTTTGAACTTGCCGCACTGTTGGGGGTGTTAACGACGGCGAAAGATCAATTCAGTTGAAGGGCATGGTGTTTGTGTCCATCCATGTCCATGATTTTCCAGAATGTTCGAGGATTTTCCAGGATGGAAATTGCCAACTTTTTGTTGGATCAAGAGACAAAGTGGTGTGGATAGTCCTGTTGTCGGTGAAAAGGTCACCAGGTCAACAACCCCAAACACATGCAAGTCATGTGGTCGGGATCCAAGGTTTTATCCTTGCAGTATGTTTTTCGGTGTCCTAAAAAAATTGCTTTTGATGATGATTTGCAAAGGACAGGATACAAGTGATGCGTTCTCAAGGCCAAACGAATTGAAGGGCCTTGTGATGTTACCCTCTGGTAAACTAACATAACTATGGAAAATCACAATTTTTCATGGGAAAATCCACTATACATGGTGATTTTCCATAGCTATGTTAAATTACCCAGAGGGTACCATCTTTTCATGTCTTTTCCATTGTCCTTAGGCTGGCTGGCTGAGCATCACCACCGCAACTGCAGCGGGCAGCGTCACGGAGGTCTGGAAGCGGCGAACACCAAGCAGCACAAGACCCAATTGCCAAGCTGGTGACGAAAGCCCAGGACAGCCGCACCAAGACGAACACCAGCCCAAGCTGAAGGCGAAGTGGTGCAGCTGGTGGCTGTGCAGGTGGTTATCCCACCGGACCGTTTGACTGACAGTACACCTGGGCACGTGGTGCAGCTGGTGGCTGTGCAGGTGGCTATCCCACCGGTTTCACTGACAGTGAACCAAAGTTGCATTGGATGACAGGGATGACGAAGGCGCCACGTATGGGTCTATGCCTCATCTGTGCTGAGCCTCTATGGACATGGAAATTCTGGCTCCATGTCGAATTCCTCAGCCACATCCCAGTGTTTGTTGGCTTGCACCACCATTTGATTGGAAGCGCGATGTTCTTGCTAATTACAATGTTTGCAAATGGGTTTGTCTAAAAATTAGGGCACCCCCGAAACAATTGATTGTTTATGATCATGTTCCCTATTAAGACTGCTATTTTTTTGGATACACCCAATTTTTAGACATGCGAATTAGGAAAAAGGAACGTTTATTTTTAGACATACCCAAATTGTGTAAATTCCATGTATTGCCGTATTGCCCCTGAAATTCTTATTTATATCGTCATTTGCTGGTAACCCAAAAAATAGCCTGTTGATTTCATCCCACAGTCGGTTGTATAGATGTCATCCCATAGTTGGTGATATATACATATACACATGTATATGTATATATATATATATATATATTTACATAATATATACATAATATATATATGTATATATATAGAGCAACCCCCATTTGTTGATGGCTTAAATCGCGATGAATTTTCCGACATCGCCTCATGGCCTCGCGCGCTGCCGCACCCCTTACGCCCTTCGTTCAGGAAGATGCCCTGCCGGGCGGGTGGTGCTTTACGCCGGCCAATGCCAGGTGAGCACGGTTCCCGCAAGGGGAAATCATAGGATCTTACAGGATCTTAGGATGCCAGGTGAGAAATATCATGGCTGGTTGGTGACTGGAACATGACTGGATGATTTTCCCATGTATATTGGGAATGTCATAAGCCCAACTGACGAACTCATATTTTTAAGCCCAACTGACGTTCACTCCATCATTTTTCAGAGGGGTAGGTGGCGAAAAACCACCAATCAGATTATTATTAGCCATCATTAACCATATAATAACCATATATTAACCCCAAATAACCAACCAGAAAATGGCTTTGTCTGAAAATGAGGACCCCAAATGGTCATTGAATTGGGAAAATTCGGCTAAAAAATCCCTTGGATTTGGGGGGACCTTGGGGTACCACATTTACAGAGAAACCCACCTGGTTGATGAACCGAGAACAAGATCTGGGGATTTGACGGATTTGACGGAACCAAGATGATCAAACATAGGAGATTTTACCGATCTGGGGATATTTTTTAGGGATAGATGCAGTGACCATGGTCAAAGCATAGGGATTAAGATAGGGATATGATAGGGATTAAAGAAAGTGCCATGGTCAAAGCTTAGTTTTTGAGAGACGTCATCAATCCATAGCAAGTTTACCATACCCATTTTGGATTCCCATGGCATGGGATGGATGACCATAGCCCATTATAGCCCATTTATCATGTTTGGACCATGGCAGAGATGAAAGATGTGGCATTTTTCCAAACATGGGTGGCCATTCCTCTGAATTTCAATGAAACCCATAGGTGAAACCCATCTACGCCCCCTATTTCTGAAAGGAAAATTTACGCCCAAAAACCACATCAATAGATGCCCATATCGCCCAAAAAAACATATGTCGGAGTTCTTCATCATCCGGAGATATCTAGACCCCACCCACGTGTTTTGGTTTCCATATGGAAATCCATGTTGAAGCTCGGTGCATCCAATGGGGAATCCATGATATGTGATAAAAACCCATCAAAAATGATGTCAACATAGAAATTGGAATAATTCATGGATTCCAATTTTCCATGGTTAATATCCATTGATTTTCCATGATATGGATATTAACCATGGAAAATTGGAATTGAATCAACTCAAATCTAGGGTGAGAGAGCGCCCGACACAAGAATCGTGGTGACCACAACACGCATTTTTAAAAGTGGAGTAAACATGCCATTTACATCCACTTACAACTTGCTGAAGAAACCATGGCTATTCACTGCACATCTTTCGTGGGATTCGCTTCCTATAAAGTGTTTTTCTGATTTGCCACCAATCGTCTTGTTTTTTTTTGGTTGGTGTTTTTTTGTTTTTTGCCACCAATCATCTTTCGTGGGATTATTTTTTCTTTGTTTGTGGTCATTGAAATTTCGCAACCAAGAATTGTTGATTTCTTGGTTCAAATTGGATACTTTCCCAATGAAGACTTGAGGAGTTGACAACTGACCCAGACGTCAAGTTGGGTCCCAAAAGTTGGGATCTTCAACGACGGTCTGGTGGAATATGAGCAGCTGAAACCCTGAACACTGTGATGAATAGCGAAATCCATGAGAAAATGGGGTCTTGAAGCATAAATCATCAAGAAGAAGGATACAAAGCGGCAAAAATGAGGAATATAGCCAGCTAAACATAGCCAAAGTGCGGATATGAAATAATCAAACTCTTGTAAACAGCGACCATGCGGGTTAAATCTTCAACCCTTTGGGTTTCAGCAAACACTTAAAGCATGGGTGAAGAATCACCCGACCCTCAGATCTTTGAGACATACAGGGAGGGGTCGCCAAACGTTGGTTCAAGTTATAAAGTATATAGCTAGGATTTATGGTGGATGTATCTGTGGTTGGATGGGAATATAAACCGAACTTATCAATTGGATTAACTTGGGCAATTGCTGTACTTTGATGTCATCCCTCACCTACCAGCCCCTCATGTTTTTGGATGTTTTTGGTGAACAGCACGGTGAACCATGACGCTTTGCCATGGTTCACCGTGGGGCTTTCCCATCCAGATCGGGATGTCCAGGGGATACAATTTTTTCACCTTTTCCATGGACCAATGGGAGCCGGTTGGTCCCTGGTCCGGTTCTATCGGAGGTCCTGGTCCTGTCGCCAGGTTCGCAAGAGAAGTTCATTTCACTTCCAGCTTTAAGGGAGACTTCAAGAGCAGCTAACAGCTGCCAGGCGGGGACGCCACGATGGTGCCGAAAACATGTGGTTGAACTAGAATAATCCCTGAAATTTGATGATCCGTAACATTATATGATCTATACATATACATATACATATGTATATATATATATATAATGAATATATATATATATATATGTGTGTACATACATTATACGTCGTGATGGTGGATATGTTATATATATATCCCATGACATATTCTAAGTTGAATGACAGAGATCACCCATGTGCTCCTGTGGCCAGGTGTTTCACGTACGCAGCGACCAGAAACAGTGGCTTCGCGCATGAAAAAGGCACCTCTCAGCCATGATTTCGGGCCAATCGGCCCGCATCCCAGATAGAAGTGGGATTGCAATGACCAACGTTTCTTCCAGGAGTTTAGTTTATTTGGATTATGAGGGCTCATTTATACGCTGCATAGCAATATCTATCTCTATACATATATATATATATATATATACATATATACATATATATATATATACATATATGTACATATATATATATATGTACATATATACATATGTATAAGCCATCACAATCAATTGGTTGAATTCAAACTCCATTCAGATAGCCAGAGAGATCATCCAGAGAAAACAAGGCCAAGGGGTCCCTGTTTCTCTGACTGTTGTTGAAAAATCCTTGATTCATTTGTTTAAGTTATATAGTATGTATTATGTTTGGTTAATCCTTGATTCAATCCTTGATTCAATCCTTGATCCATTTATTTAAGTTTTATATAGTATGTTTGAGTGTTGGTTCAATCCCGTGTTGTTGTTATTTCTCTCCTCTTCGTTGATGAAAATACATGTTCATACCTCCGTTGTGGGATGGAAAGATATTGATTGCCACTGTTTTGCCACAAAATGAGAAACCAACGGCTAGGCTAGCGGCTAGGGCTGGTGGGGAAAATTGCAAGAAAACCTCGCACATTGACGTTTTAGCAATGGTTTTCCTGCAATGATACAATTATAATTATACAACTATAGAGATGGATATTCTTCCCTGGCGCACCTCCCCTTGCTGTCGGCCGGGGTCGGCGGATATATATATATATACATATATATATGTTTCCTTGAAAATCATTGCTCTATGACCGTATTAACCACTTTTAAGCAATTATAATTGCAATTAGCCAGCAATTAATCATGATTATCTAAAAAATAGTCACATGTGGTAACCCATTTGGTAACCACTATTAACCACTATTAATTCATATTAATCCATGTTAATCCTTGTTAATCCATATTAATCCATATCAATCCATATTAATCCATATTCATCCGTATTAATCCATATTAATCCACGCTAATTCATGTTAATCCATATTAATCCCCACTGATTATGAATGGATATTAACCACTATTAAGCATCGATACACCATTGCTTTCATGCCTTCACTGTGAGCGCCATGGCCACCTCGAAAATTGACAAGGAGCCACAGGCGAGGCGACCTGATGATGGGCGAGGCAGCAGTAAGCCCCAAAAAAAGATGGAACCTGTGAAATTCCGTGGAAAAACGTATGGAAATTCATAGAATACCATGGAAAATCATGGAACTACTGTTTTAGTATAGGATGTTTTTTACTTTTTCCATCTATTTATATAAGTAATTCAAGTAAGTCCAAGAGTGGCGGTTGACTTTTTAAGGACATTGTGGAACATCACAGGAACAATGGCTGGTGAACTACGTATCAATAATGCCGGATTTGGTGAAGATGTGTTTTTTTTTCAATGATAGATCCACTACAAATGGGGAATCTAGGGAATAGTTGTTTATAATTTTGTAAAATCAACCATAATGAAGAATATAGTAAGCCACAGTTAGGATTCTTAAATAGTCAGCTATAGTGTGCTATAGTCTTATTTATAGACCACGATACTATCTAGTAAGCCATAATAAGCCCAAAAACACATAAACCTCGCTCAATCTCTAGAATTATACTTATGGACCTATGGAAGACAACTTGTTAGTATGTTTTCGTAGGATTCTACTTCTATTTATTTGGGTTGCTAATTTCACACCAGGTAAATTTTCAGCGGATTCATCAACAAATGGATGGAACCAGCTGAACTGGGCTAGCTGATTCACGAGGATTCACGAGCAGATGAGGGGAGATGTCAAAGAAACAGAGGATTATCTGCTACAGTTTCCATCAGTTTCCAACAACATAGGAAAAGAGTGGGAAAAAACAATGGCATATCCAGCTGGTTGAAACAATCCCTTTTTCGGACAGAGATTGAACACCGGGAATGATTTTTCGCAACCCCAAAAAACGATAGAAACGTGAAATCCGGCTAAAAATGGTGTTTTTCATGGCGGTTCTAAGGGATAAAACATCTGCATCATTCGTGCCAAGCGGTCCACCCATCGCTCCACTATTCGCCTTGGTCTCTTCAGCTTCGCCGACCGGTGAGGCGGAGCAAGACCCATTTCATGAGATCCTTCAACGGATGGAATCGCACTTCACCAGTCAAGGTCGGCGGGTTGGACTCACGGAATCCACATTGAGGTCGTCACAGCATGCCAGGGATTTACCGAACTCGATGGGTGAAAAAAGGTTGCTTTTCTGAAGTAGTTTTTCAAAGATGCACTATAGCGAAGTGAAAAAGTGTTGAAAAGCATGCGATGATGAACGATGATGAGGACAGTGGGTAGTGTATACACTATGTTTTAGTAACTATAACTGACTATAACTGACTATAACTATAGTAATTAATGTTACTATTCATCATACCAACAAGCTGCCAATGGTGAAACTCATCAACCACAATTGTTGCATCCATTGGGGATTTCAATCACCAAAAAAAACTGGCAATGATGTTTTATCCAGGGGAATCTCCAAGAACCAGCCAGTTCTACAATCATGAACTTTATGTTTTAAAAAAGTGATATAGAATAGTAATTAGCTATAGTAGTTACTATCAATGGGCAGATAGTTAACATTTGATAACTGATGACTTTTCAACATGTTTCAACTATGAACGTGGCATTGTCAATAGTTGCTGTACTAACCCACGGATGATGACTCTATACATTGGTTTGCATTATTCTGGATGATAATCAGTAAAGAACCCGTCCAAAAACAAAACCATGGCGCAATGAATTGGATCTATGAAAAAAAGGGGCCCATTTGGGAGAGTATTTGATATCGGTGGGATAGGATTACTAAAGAGGAAGGAACAAATGACCGATCTTGTTCGTTGTCAAAAGATCTGAAGCGCAATAACTGCAGGCGCAACAGTTAAAACTCCTAGCCTCCCATCGCAGCAAGTTTTCATCGGAACTCGCCGCAGAGGAGGATTCGTCGCGTAAAAATTCCCCAGCTGTGCAAAACACTAACATGAGACCGGACACCTATTCAGTTTTGTTCCTTAAGATACGAAAGGACGAAAGGTTTTTGTTTACTTTTCGGAACCATTCAGGTACAAATGTGACTCATTTGGTAACCTAATTTTGGTTAATAAGAAACCATCCCAGTAGCCAGACATAAAATTTTGCTATTTTACATCACCCGCACTGACTTTACCACATGAATATCATGATGATAGATAAATATGTAAACCTTTCATATATCAATATATTGTACATTGTACATATTCTCCCATTCATCCATGTTTCCTAGTGAACACTCATTTTCCTCAGTATCATTTAGTGCTAAAATTATAAAGTGACGAGTTTTAATAGTGCATCATGAATCATCATTATTCATCATTAATCACAATCATTAATCACAATTATTAATCACAATTAACCATCATTATAATCACTAACCATTATATAGACGTATCATGACGTATCATAATGCATATGAAATTCAATTACCCTCTGGTAATTTAACGTAGCTATTGAAAATGACCATTAATAGTGGATTTTCCCATTAAAAATGGTGATTTTCAATAGCTATGTTAGTTTACCAGAGGGTAATCCATCATTTTCCTTAGTAAACACTCTTATGACTCCGCATCATTGGTGTGATTTTTTTTCTGTGATGCCCTGGGCAGGCGATCTCTTGGAGAATCTGAATCAACAACTCCAAAAGGCCGAAAGCTCGCAGCGTCATCGGTGCATGGTGAAGCATCATAGAAGACATTAGAACCTCTATAAAGTGACATCACCTATGTCCAAGATTGCCGGGTCCTTTATGTATATTTGGATAAAACAAGACTATAGATTATGTACATATAATACATGCATACATGCATACGTCCATCCATCCATCCATCATCCATCCATACATACATATAATACATACATGCATACATACATGGTAACACCCACCAAAAGATAAGATGTAGTGAAATCCAACGGAAAACATGGAGAGTTTACGGCGCAGGTCATTGCTGATGGCGTGGGTCACTGGCCCAGCCAAGGTTCCTTGGTCTCGTGCAGTTTATTTTTTTTCCGATGGATATGCCATATATAGATATAGTTCTACATGATTATTTAGTATCATGATACATATTTATATACAATATATATATATATATGAGTATAGTGTAAATATGAATAGAAATATAAATATATATATATATACACATGTGATTAGGATCCACAAATGATTGCAAATGCCACTGGGCCACTGATCAATTGATCCAATTCTTTGGGCCACAGCAAAGAGGCGATTGGGTCCTCTGGGTTAACTGTCCAGCCAAACGTTTGGCCTTGGAAAAACCCGAGGCGACTTTGCCTTTGTTCGAAACGGTTGGTCATTTTGTGCAAGGTCATGGTTGGCCGTTTTTCGAAACGGCCGTTTGTTCTTGTTTTTCCGCCGCAGATGCACGGAGTGTTTCGCTTGCAGAGAAAGAACAAGGGTACAACTGTTTCCTCTTCGGCACTGTCCCCAGCAGACTGGAGGATTTGCAAATGACAGAGATTGTTAAGTAAAGATAAACAAAATGAACATGGAGCAAACATATGTTTCAATCATCCACTAATGAGCATGTGTTCCATCCTACATTTCACCGTTGTTGTTGGTCAACTCCACAATATCCCCGTACTGTTGTAAGACCCAAGTTCACGTTGCTAAATTTATAGCTACAATTTATCTAAGGGTTATTTAAGTTGTATCCAAACTAGCGACAGCCCCTTCATTGTTGTTGAACTATCCCACCTATCTCCCTGTAACTAGCAGCACATTTAAGACAAAAACATCCACCAAAAACATTTGGCTAAAATCCGTGGAATTTGCCACTTTTTTTCTCCATGTTTATCATCATGTGCAGATATGTTATTGAACAAAACATACATGTTGATATCATCCCACAGTTGGTTACATGGATATCATCCCATATTTGGTGATATATATATATAATTACCCTCTGGCAAACTAACATAGCTATGGAAAATCATCATGTTTAATGGGTAAATCAACTATACACGGCCATTTTCAATAGCTATGTTAAATTACCAGAGGTATAATATATATATATATAGCAACCCCCCAAAGGATAGAAACATGTATCCAGGATGGTCTTTCGAAAAAAAAATGTTCCTCATATTTTCCAGGTTTCCATATTGTTTTATCTTTTTGGGGATTGCCGTACATATATACCCTCTGGTAAATGTTTACATAGCTATTGAAAATTGCCATTTAGTTCGTTGATTTAACCATGAAAAAACGGTGATGTTCCATAGTTTTTTGTATGTTACCCATGAAAAAATGGTGATTGTCCATCGTTTTTTGTATGTTACCCATGCAAAAATGGTGATTTTCCATAGTTGTTTGTATGTTTACCCATGCAAAAATGGTGATTTTCCATAGTTGTTTGTATGTTTACCAGAGGGTATCCCCCACATTTCTTCATCCATGGCATCGCTCCATCACTCCGTCGCCAAGCCTTAAAGGTTCCGACGAAAGCGTCGAAGCCCCGCGCGCCTCGCCGCTGGTTCTCCACGATGAGCCGTTGCGTGGCGCTGCAGTTGAGCAGTTTCAGGACTTGGTCAATGGATTTATGGTATCTCTATATATATATATCTATCTATCGTTGGAATATCATTTGATACCATGGAATGTTAAATGGGATATCATTGGGGGTGATATAATGGAATATAATTTAATGGAATATAATGAAATATAGTGGAATATAATGGAATATAATGGAATATAATGGAATATAGTGATGTACTGGAAAACTGACAATGTATGGGATGTTTCTCAAGTCGGGGCTCCCCAATCCTCACCATGGTTGTTACGAAAAGTCATGATCATACCGTGGAAGATCGTGTCGAAGAGGAAAATGGGAGTTGACCAGTGAACATTGGGGACTTCAGCATGGACAATGGTGATTTCATGGGGAAAAAATGATCAAAAAGGCTATGAAAAACGACATCAAAACGGATTTTCGATGGATTTTTCACAAGCAGCACTTGTTACTGGCCTTTTTAGATGGGGAATTTTCGGCCTTCAGTGAGAGTGAAGCTTTAACCATCGATTTTTCGGGATATTCATGGGGAATGTTCACCGATTTCGTGAGGTCGTGAAAAACAGTTTGCCATGGAAAATGCCATGGCCCATAGAAAAAACGATGCTTTACCGAACTTAAAAACATGGTGATTTTCCATGGCAAACTGTTAGTCATAACCAGATATATGATATCTCCAATCACGAATTAGTATATCTACTATTGATAATATCTAATGATATATTAGTCCAATTGGAGATTGACTACTATATTTTAGATTGACTACTATAGTCCAATCATTACACTTGAAGGACTATCCCGGGAAGCTGATTGCTGGTTTTTATCACCCTAGCGATCGCCCGTCGCTCTATCCCAAGCCCAGCCTGAGGTTGCAACCAGAGCATCCAATCGAGCGTAGCAGTGAGCGCGCGAAGCTTCAGCAGAACCGTAGCTGAGCTGAGAGCGTGAGGGATGGAACGGGTTGACCATTGTAGCCTCTGGTTATTTAACGTAGCTATATGATGCTATATGTAGCGAAAATCACCAATTTTAAGAATCAAATCATCATATGACCATCTATAAATGGACAGTTTTCCACTATGTTAAATAACCCGAGGACGTAATATATCTGGATAAATTATAACGACCTCACTGTCACCTCACTGGAATGATGGTTAGGATTGGGGTAACTATCCCAAAATAGCCGAACTTTTTTATTTTTTGGGTGTGTGAATGATGATTATTTACCCATATATCAATATGCTCCATGTATGGAATACTTACCTACATTTACCCCATTAATCACCCAAATGTAGGTAAATATACAATACATGGAGCATTTGGGATGTGTGTATATATATATATTATTATATATACAATTACCCCCGTTCCTGGCCGTACAATAATATATACCCTCTCTGAAAATCACCAATTTTTAGTGGAAACTAGTCTTCCAACCCCTATCTGGCAGGGTCTATGTTAATTTACTGGAGTGTAATATATACATATATATGTATATACGAATGGATTATAAACAGGTTACCATTTATATTAATCGCATTGACCAGTGGTATTCGTTGAGCATTGTATTCATACTCCCAGTTATATATGGAATAGCCCACCGATGTCCACTGCCCACTGGTTGGTGGATTAAAAGAGGTGTCTCCGATATAAGAATCACTAGGTATATGCTGGAACATGGTATAACAAACCGACCCCTCTATTCTTTTGCAAAAGGACACCATTGGTGCAGGTTCGGGGGTCGTCTGTGCACGTCAAAAGTGGGTCGTTTGTGCACGTCAGAAGTTGGTCGTCTGTGCACGTTACTTTTGTGTGATTTTGTCATTGTTTCTCTGTAACATGATTCTTCTTGTTGCTGTTTTTTCTTTAGATCATCACACAACTCATCACTGTGTGGTTTTTTTCCTCACATCTCTGTGGGGGGTTTTTGTTTTTAGGTTTGCATTCCGCGCCTTCTCCTCCTTCTCCTCCTCCGTTGTTCCTCCTCTCGCTCAACTTCACCCAAGTTCTCTCACACAACGCACACAACTCATCTCACACAACTCCTCTCCTCTCACAACTTACATAACTCATCTCACACAACTCATCTCTCACAACTCAACTCACACAACTC
>Ga0126342_10008432_pt1 | contig 18475 bp, 16 predicted proteins | sample Cyp1metagenome_FD_92528 | JGI IMG/M metagenome (GOLD analysis project Ga0126342, IMG submission 92528) | Coral microbial communities from Lord Howe Island, Old Settlement Bay, Australia - Cyphastrea 1 metagenome | ecosystem: Host-associated > Invertebrates > Cnidaria > Coral ...
CCATAGTGGAAAAATGCATTTTGGTATGCGTATGATTTTCTAAATGTGGTACTGTTATTTTGTGGTCAGAGTGTGCTTTACTATTTCCGTTAACTCAGGACCCTTCATTTTCTAATAGAAAAGGAGGGGTGCCTACCTACCCTGGTAAACTCGTACCGGGATTATATAAATATACACATCATATCCGGGTATAACCCGTAATTTATTGCAATGGTGCTCATGGATATATCTCTGCAAATTGTCGTCGACCATCCAGCTGTACAGGCCATGGGTTTTGACCCATAGTTTATGTAGCAATTGGGCAATTGGGTTTATATATCTCCACATATTTAATACAATGATTGGGATAGGGGTTTAGTGAGGGCGACATTCAGACCATTGACATTTCCAAAGTCATTGGTCAAAGCACACGTTTTCCAAGGTCAGATTTCCTCGCAGCCTGTGTCCGGCTTCAGGGACACCCAGCTTTCACCAGATTAACTTGGCATATCCTGGGCTGGAGATGGTGAGGACCGGTTGAGAATTCACGGATTTGGCTTCACGATATCCCAAAATGGCAACTTCAAAGGGGATTTTGGGTGTTTCAAGCATCAAATTTGTGGAGTACCGCATTTTAGGCCCAGCATTCCTTTCTTCAAAATGATGTGGTTCGGGCATGGTTGGCGAATCAAGAGACTTCTGGACAAGTCATGTCGGAGGTGCAGCTTTGCTTCGAAAGCTCTTCGATTTTCATCCTTGCTGTCCTTATAATGTGAATCCCAAAATAACCAACCCCCAAAATCAAATAAAACCATTACATCTTGAATCTTGGTCTTATCAAGTCTTATCTAAACCATCCCACAATTCAATATTGGGTTGCCCGCATCAACGTAAACCCAGCCGCGGCCGTCTTGCCGGCGCAGGAGCCAGCCGGACATCTTCCTGGTGCACGACTTCTTCAGTGCCACGCAATGTGAGCGGCTGATTCGGAAGGCACAACAGGGTGATGCCATGGTACCTGCCGGGGTTGCTTGGCAGAGATAGCGTAGTGGGCCCTATTTTGGAGAATGTATTAACAATGATACTGATAACTAAGAATAGGCAACACTAGTAAACAATGGAGAGAGAGAGTAAACATAGTATCATCAGAATGATAAGAAGTTGACTAGTACTAATTACTATGAATGTTTGGATGTCCTTCCCTTCTGGGAATTCGTCACGCACTCCCCAAAGAACCGGTTTGTCTGACAATAGGGCACCCTTCAACCCACTGGTTTATCATCACTTTGCCTATTACATAGCAATCTTTGGGCTATACCGGTATACCCCACTTACGGACACACCAAACTACAATGATTAGTTGGTTCAGTCCTTATTTTTCATGGTTAAATCATGTTAAATCACCGTTTCTCAGCATTTTTCCATAGTTAAAGCAGCACTTTTCCAATTTTTTTCCCCTCCCTGGCTGAGTCATCTGCCTTTCAGGTCTTCAGCCCGCAAGGCTTGAAACGTTCCGAGTCGCGTACCAGTTCCCAGTGCTTGTGTCCGCAGAGGGAAGTGCCCAGCTTGCTGCACAAAGTGGTGGCACCTTGGGAAAAAAGGTCAGGAAGTTGGGAGAGATTTTGGCAGAATTTTGATGTAAAGCAAGGGCAAAACAATGCCGTAAACCAATGTAAACCAGCCATTTGGGAATGGTTCAAAAACAACCTACTGTATATATAAAAATGATGATTTGGGGGATGGTTTATGATTGTTGTTACCCACATCACAGTACTGTTCGTGTAAGTCGAAAGTCGATTTCGAAGTCATATAGTCAATGATCATCAGTGTCGTCATCGTCATCGTCTCCATCTCCGATTTTGGGTCAAATCCTTGGGCCCTGTATCAGCCATCTTCCCTTTACAACGCCCTAAAGGAGGTTTTGAGACGAAAACCTTCTGCTTTGTTAACCCTGGTTCCTTCAAAAACTCTTTACAAATGCTGCCACGCGCAGATGTGTCAAAACCTATCATTACCATTCATTACCATTCATTTGGGGTCTATTTGGGTTTTCACCACGATACCAGGTTTTTTTTCCACCCCAAGCCACATCAGTTACGAGGAACTGCTGGGATGTCCTTCACGCCACCTCGAAGCCTGCCAAATTATTCGCTACGAGGCTGGGATTGACACGACAACCATGGATGTGTTGAATAAATCATGTATTGGCACCCATGCATACATATACAATCATATGCCCTCTGGTAATTTAACACAGCTATTGAAAATGGCCATAGAAATAGTGGATTTACCCATTGAAAATGGTGATTTCCCATAGTTATGTTAGTTTACCAGAGGGTACACACAAATAGGAAGAGATCAAGAGAGAGAGAGAACCTCAGCACCCCGTCCCAGGCCGGGCAATTCTTTGCGCCGCACGGTGATTTCAGCAGCAACGGCACGAGATCCAGTGCGGGATTTGTGGATTGCGCGCGCTTGGCCACCCTCTTCGTTTACCTGAATGATGTGGAGAGAGGTCCGGGGCCCCAAGGGCTAAGGGTTTGAGTCACTCCCCCAAAGATAAGTGTTTTTTTCAGTCCTTACAAAGGTGGTTGTTGGTTAAAAGGCCCTAATGTCAACCCCGGATTAATAAACCCCAAACGGCTGTTTAATTGGGCGGGTACCATTTAAGTATCATATTGTGACTATTGGAGGAGTACCCCCCTAATTAATACACCATGGTTTAGTCTCATCCGGGGTTGACATTATATATCATGGTTATTATTTATGGTGGTATGGTTAATATAACAATTATTAACAGTATCCATGACCATTAGGCCCTTAAACCACTATCACTTATCATTATTTTACGGTTTGCCGGAAATCACCAGTGGATTTTTGAAGTTCCAACCATTTTGGTGCCTGAAATCCAATTCTGCGGTAGAAAAACACCGATTTTGTGGCCCAAAAAAACACAAATGCAACTGGGAAACAGCACTTTTAAAATGGTCAAATCCCTTGTTTTTGAGGTTCTTGTTGCATATACCCTCTGGTTATGACTAACAGTTTGCCATGGTATAGATGGCTCATAGAAATAGATGGTTTACCGGTTTTAAAAATGGTGGATCTTTCCATGGCTATGTTAAATAACCAGAGGGTAATATGTTTTTGTAAAGGGGGATGGGATTTGTTATACATCACATCCAGATTTGTGGACGAGGTGGCAAGTCCGACCAGCGGGGCACACGCTGTTCGCAATCAAATCATGATTCATCCATTCATTGATTCATCCGTTCATTCAATTCAAAAAAATGCAGTTCACTTCACTTCAATTTCATTTCATTCATTCGTTGACCATAAATTGGCACTTGAAGCACCAAGCTCTGCAGGGTGGTGCCCCCGAGTATCCCCCAGTATCCCCGATAGTTGCCATAGTTCGCAGGCCAAGGGGGCCTCACCTTCGGCTTTAAACACTTAGCTAACTATGGTTAGAAGTCCAAGAGCTATCAAGAACTATCATGAATGATCATTAACTTAGCTGATTAATAGCTCAGTTGGATCATGGATGATTTCCCTAACCCGGTTATTTTATTTCCACAAAGGAAGCCGAGTGAAATCTCATCATCCCTAGTGGCCCCTGGTGGGCTCCAGCTGCCTTGGGCCCTCACCAGGTGGTGAAACCGACTTCCCCAATGCTGCGCCGCCGCTGCGAGTGACGCCCAGCAGAGGCGATCTTTCGTACCGTAGGGCCCCGATATTTGCAATGGAAAATGGTCGGAGAAGAATGGGATATTCACGGATCATGGGATGATAATTTGGGATATTAGTGGGATCCAAAAAAGGATGAGAATGGGATGTTGATGGGAGAACTATGGTTTTTTTTCATGGATCATACTGGGATAAATCCATGGGATATTCATAGGATTTTCCAGGCGATGTGGACCCCCATTTATGGCTGCCATTTTAAACAGTTGCCTTGCCTTGACTGAGAAAACGGTACAGGATTATGATGGGGATTATGATTTATCATGTATGATATAGTGGATCGTAGTAATGCATTATGATGAGATACTTGGGACTATTTTGGTTCCATAGTTGGATTAGAATGATCTGGTAAACATAGTGGGAGCATGAGGGATGATAAAGGAGCAGTCATTTCACAGTTTGCTATGGAAAATGGTCCAATTTTCATAGCGAAATGGTGAATTTCCCGGTGGATTGGAAGATGATTAAGGGGGATCTAACTATAGTGGGGTAAATCCAAAATAATCTAAAGCAAACATAGGGGGTCTAACCTTAAGTGAACAACTGGGCCTCACCTTGTATATTGCTTACCTCCCAACCATCTGGTGTGAAGAACCGACATTTCCACAGGCCTCGCGGTGGTTCACTTCCCCGCCAGCCTGGATTATGTGTCGGATGCACGGCGGACCAGGTGGGAGCGGCTTGCTACGCTATGAATCGCCTATGAATTCATGGGGATTAATGGGGATCAATACGGGTTGAACCTGGTTGAACTCACAATGGGGACATGATGGAATCTGATGGAACATGCTATACCTTGGATTTGACCATGCTATACCTGTTTGTCTTGTTTTTGGGGTATGCTTAGTATGTTTCAACCGCGGTCGTTCCTTTCCATCATCCCATCATCCCAGGCATCAGAGCCTCCCCGCAGTGGACGAGAAATGGATCTTCGCCACCTGGATGTGGAGCGGGCCCCGCAGCCAAAACCTGGAGCTCCTGCGGCAGCTGGGACGAGGTCGATGGGATCTGGCGAAATGCCATAACGACCGAAGCCTGTTCGACCTCCGAGCCCTGGAAATCATGGTTTATTTTAAAATCATCCCCTTTTATGGCCCAACAATTCAGGTTGGTGAAATATTATTTTTTTACCCAGATGGGATGATGTTGGGAGGTTGGATGATGGTGATGTTGGGAGGGTTGATGGATGTTAGGATGATGTTAGCGATGGCACGTCATCTGAAATATTCCCCTCAGAAGCACCACTTGGTAAAAGTTTAGTATTGGATCTGTTCATTTTGGCTTCCCACATGTATTTACCCTCTGGTAAACATTTACATAACTATGGAAAGATCCACCATTTTCAATGGGTAAATCCACTATTTCGACTGGGTCATTTTCCAGTCCGCAAACTGTTGACATAACCAGAGGCTAACATGAGGGGATGGGACTAAGGTCCAAGAAATCTGCCAGTGATCCCAGTCGACCCCGCCGGAGGTTACAGCCATGTTTGGCCCGAAAGCTACGACCCGCTGAGCACCGATGTGATCTGAGGAAAAAGGGGCCGATGGAGGGCTTCAACCTAAAATGTGGCCAAGACTGGAGATGGTTCACTGTTTTTTTTTTCTAACCAACTATATAACTAAGGAACAAACGAACGAACGAACGACCTAACTAACTAACTAACTAACGAACGAACTAACTAACTAACCAACCAACCAACCAACTAACTAACTAGCTAACTAACTAACTAACTAACTATTTAACTAAGTAACTAACTAACCAACCAACCAACCAACTAACTAACTAGCTAACTAACTAACTAACTAACCAACTAACTAGCTAGCTAACTAACTAACTAACTAACCAAGTAATTAACCAAGTAACCAAGTAACCAAGTAACCAACTGACTGACTAACTAACTAGATCACTAACTAACTAGATAAATAATAAATGAATAAATAAATAATCAAACAATAAGATAGAGATATATATATATATATATATGCACACACACGCACACACACACACACACCTCATCCCCTTTTTATGAACATCAGGATTTTGATCCTAGGCCCAGAGAGGAGAGAGATAAACTAAGCTTGGCATTCTCCTGAAACTGGCCATCTCACTGCAATGCCAGGCTAAAAAGTCCTTTCGTCTTTGAAGGTAGATTTCATTCATGTGGCAAAGCCAATTTCACAAACTATCCCCATTCATGGTAGGATTTCTGCCAAGGCTTCCCAACAGTCCCCAGTAGCAGGTGGCCCTACGTCTACTGGAGATGCTGCTCAGCCGTTTCCGACTGCAGCCGGATCTCTACAGCAACTCAGCTGGAAAGGAGGCTTTTAAGGAGGAAATCATCCATCAATGGGGGATTGTCCATTGCCATGACTAGCAAATATGGAAGTCCAGCGTCGAGATCAAGTGATGGCGGGAAGTAGCACCTCCCACTGGAAGATGTGACCAGGTCGTGAGACTCTCCAACAAATCCGGAGTCCTAGACCACCAAATTGAGGTTGTGAGGGGAATACCATGGGATACCCCTCAGTCTTCCTGTCTACCCTCATGTGATTTAACATACATAGCCATAGAAAATTACGCATTTGTAGATGATTTACCTATGACCTATGATTTCCATGGCCATGTTTCATGGCAAACTATTAGATTACCAGAGGGTAACCCATATTTTTCGGCTTCAACCAGTACGAAAACCAACAACATCACAGCTGCAACACCTTCTGAGACTGCATTTTGGTGTTGTTTTTTTTGCAATTCCAAATGTCTTTGAGCACCCTTTGGCAGGCTTCAACCTGGCTCTGGCTGCTTGCCGGGAGCAGTGGACTGTGGTGTTGTCACTACTCACCCAGTGGCGTCAAGGGTTGCTGGTGTCAAAGCTGAGGTGCCAAAGTTCCGGGTGGGATGGGTCTCTGGTAAATCTGCAAAAAGCGAACTGGAAAATTACAATTTTCAACAGGTAAATCAGCTATATATGGGTCATTTTCCATAGCATATGTTAAATTACTGGAGGTTAACACATTGTCACCATCCCATAGCAGATAACAGTAGTTAGATGTAGTTAGGCCTTCCCTAACAGTATGTTAACAACCAATCATGTAGTAATTAGCCTACCACATCAATATAATTGTTGTTAGTGATTCAACCGATCCGGGATGAGTTAGAGCCTCTGATACCATACCCGGGGTCATAGGCCTACCATTGGGTTTTGACCCATGGCCAGAATTTAACACATTTTAATATTTAACAATCCATTAAAATTAGAAGAAGTAGCAATGTCAAGTTGGCAAGTTGGACCTTAGCCATAATGTAACTAAGGTCAAGTGTCAACATTTGTGAGGATTTAACCAGGATTCAACCATGAAGATCCATGAAGGGGAAACTCCCGTACAGAACTTTGTCCAAAAGACAATCAGAATTGGAATTTAAAGTAGATATATCATATCTTCAGAGAGGAAGATGCTGAAGACATTTGCACCCAAAGATGGGGATACTTGAGGAGGTTTCCAGACGTCGACTGGATGGTGGAGGATTTTCGCCATAGCACTGCAGGTTATAGTCAAACACGGGTTCTATGTGTGTCATAAAAAATACTTCCTAACATCCAAGTCAAGTACTAGGTATTTTCCCGTCGTGATGTGAGATTGCCGGAGGCACTTTGAAAAGTTCTTGCCCCAACTCTCCTCGCAGACAGTCTATCTTGGTAGCATCTCGGGCCCCCCTTGTTTTAAACCCCCATGTTTGTTTGTTTGTTTGTTTGTTTGTTTGTTTGTTTGTTGGTTTGTTTGTTTTTGTTTGTTTGTTTTTGTTTGTTTGTTTTTTACCTACCGCTTTTTTAAAACCATGCAAACCCTTTTTTCTCACCCTTCCCAAACCTTCTCTTTTTAACCCCCCAGAACCCTTTGGTTTTAACCCCCGCACCTTTTTTTGACCCCCAGTCATTTTTTTTCACTCTTGCGCCTTTTTTCACCCCTCACCACTCTTTTCCAACCCCTCTCCGCCTCAGGGTGGGAAGGATTGGGCTTGCACATATGAGTCATCGCAAGTACAGGTACAATCAGGTACAAGATCCCGAGAAGAGATAATACTTACCTCTCAAGGCGCGGGCAGAAGAAACAGTCAGAGCTAGGAGTTGGATATTGCGAGACTTTGTGAAGGGTGTGGGGCAGGGGGTTGTGAAGTGGTTTGGCCGCTGGCTGATTTTGTTACGTGGCTTGCAGTGAAGAAAGCGAGGGTGATGATGGGCGGCATTGAAGGAGTGGATTGTGAGCCTGGGGTGACACAGGATTGGCATTGCTGAGGTTCAGGCAGGTTTGTCGCGTGACATTTGCCTCTGCCAGCTGCTACCATGGTTTGCAGCCGCGAGCTCATTGCAGAACATGGGCAGCAATGCCAGAGCCGGCTTCTTGGATCTTTTGGAGAAATTCGGAAGAAGAAGATAGGTCAGAGGCTTATCCTGTAAGCAGCTGTGGGAAACTTCAGCGCCATGGCTGCAGGTGCTTGCCCGCAGTTGGATTCGATGACTCTGCCGCACGCTTTGTGCGAGAAGAGGCGGCAAGAGGAAAGAGATGTTCAACGGAAGAGGCCAGCACCAAGATCTAACGAGCAACTTCGGTATCTTGCCGGCGTAGCTCTTCAAGCCTGGGGAGGCGAGCGTGGTTTGTACCAGAGAAGTTTGTGGAAAACACTTTGGTACGAATAATGGACGGGCGGTTTGGTTCGGTGATGTGGGGCCATGGGACGGTGGCTGGCAGGTGATGTGGCTCCACAAGAACCAAAAGATACCAAAAGTGCAAATTCCGAAGCCTCTAAGTGGAGTAGAACCAAAAGTACCAATCATCAGGTCGGAAACCTCCAGTAGCTAGATGACCCGGCAGATTGGAAGGCTTGAGAAGGTGGGGCAAGGAGGCCTTCTAGCGTAGAACCAAAAGTGCCAATCAGCAGCTGCGAAACCCGAATAGCTAGATGACCCGGCAGCTTGGAAGGCTTGAGAAGGTGGGGCCATGAGGCTGTGGTGGAACCGGATGGCAAGCAAAGCCTTAGTCCGCGGGCCCAGTTGGCCCCAGTAGAACCAAAAGTGCCAACCAGCAGAGGTGGGGCAAGGAGGCCTTGCTTTGCTACAGTCTCACATGGCGCAGAAGAAGTGTGAGGAAGCATGTGTTACATGCCTGCTGTGGCAGACGAATGAGGCACGGGAGTGTGGGTGGCGAAGTCATTGCCCTGTGGAAGCAATTTCTGTAAAGAGTTGGCTTGGGAGGTGGCGCACAAGAAAACGCAGGAGACTTTGCTTTGACCGTGTGCACAGAGGCATTGTGGATATTGTGGGGAAAAAGGCGGAAAGGGAATAACCTTCCACGGGCTGCAGGTGTAGGAAGAGGGAAAAAGAGCGAAAGTAAAAGAGGCTATATAGAGGGATGCTCCAATGCTGCGGTTGTCCTGCAGGGAAAAAAAGGGTCTGGGGGTTCAAAAAAAAGTGTTAGCCAAAAAGGGTTTGCAGGGTGAAATTAAAAAAAAGGGTATAGGGGGGGAGAAAAAAGGGGAGCCCGAGATGGGGGGTAACACCCCCCTCTCCTGAGGTTGTGCACCCTCTAGCACTTTGTCCTCAAAAACCGACAAGTCTCGCTTGACAGTGAATTTTGCGTTGTTTCCCCCTTTGATAACAATGGATTTTCCGGCATTTCCCGTAGAAATACAGGCTTCGCTTGCCAGTTTAGCGTGGAGGCCAGATGTGGTGTCCTTCAATACGGCCCTGGCTGCGGTATCTTCCAGCAACCTGGACGTAGAGAGTTTAAGGTATTTGGTATTGGGTCTGAAGCGGGGCTTAAAAGATATCAAAATCATATTTGTTTGAAGATAGATGGCCAAGATAATGATATACACGTATTTTGTGCATGTGTATTTACATGTCCATGTTCTGCGTAGCTATATATATGTATAAATATATATATATGTATTATTATATATGCAATTATAATCAATTATATACACATGCCTCTCTCTCTCTCTCTCTACATCTTATGCGGAATCCGTATGATGGCGTTCTGTTTTGACAATGGCATGTGGCGATGGGTCAACACTTAGGACTTGCATGATTTACTTTCCAAATGTTACGGATAAGAGGACACACATATTTATACATATTTATACTGTTTTCACCAGTGTGCCAGCGCATTGATCCATATACTGGTATACCATGATTTAATTAATATACATCACCAAATTGGGGATATAGCCTCCAGTAAACCACTACAGATGGAAAATCCACCATGGGATCATTTTGTGACCAACTCATGAATTTTCATAGCTATGTTAGTTTGTATATTACAGTATGCCCTCCGGTAAACCAACATAACCATGGAAAATCAACACATCTAATAGGTCAATCAACTATAAATGGTCCATTTTTCATAGCAATGTTAGCTTAGAAAAGGTACATCATCGCGAGATCTGAGGTGGCGCGCCGGGGGATTGGACCTGTGCCATCGACTTACTGGAAACCATGAGTTCCTTGGAGAGTCGCAGAAAATGGGGGCTGATTTCGCACCACAAAATGCGGGAAAATTTCATTTTGGAGGATTTCACTGGCAGGAATGGATTTTGGAAACTTCTAACAGGCGGATCAAGGTTTGTTTTACTTGGGTCTTGGAGGTTGTGACATGAACTCAAGTAGTGTCCTAGTTTTGTTGGGACCTGAGCAGCCGACCGAGGAGAGGATCGTGTGCCTCCAGCCACTCAGACTGTGGGGGTGACTCCGTGATTGGCTGATTTTTTTTTGGGCTAAAAAAATCCTGGGAATTCCAGGTTTGAACATATAGTGACTAGTGACTCATTGCCCATTTTTGGTTTGAAGGTGGGGGTAGTCGGTCACATCACGCAATCGACACCTGGCATAGCTTGTAATCAGTGTAATTCACACAAATGTAAAATGTGAAACAAACATCTTGGAGATTCCTACGGTATTCTTGGGATGGATTATAAAACCACCAGTCGGATGCGTGTTTGTCTCAAAACAGGGATGCTTCAAAATTGTCATCAAACCATGTGGAAAACACATTTCCTCAACCAAATCGAAATTATCCAAAATTTAAGGTGCGCCATGCTGCCGTACCCTGTCAGACAGAGAGACCATCACTTTCTAGTTACGATCGCTTCACCATCAAACATATCCGATTTGCACCATCTCAAACATCCCAAACCATGACATTGTAACTCAGCCAGATCTGCATTTCAAACATCATCTATTCAATGGACATGGCCGGTCATCATAGGAATCATAGGTTTCACATAATTATCCAGGTAAGGCCAGCCCTGGATTACCAAACTCTGTTGGTTAATTACAGGGGGTTACCCCAAAACATCCCAAAACACAGCGATGAATCACTGAATTGCTTGGGGGTCGAATCTTAAGAGGTGGTGTCCCCCAGTTATGTTTGGTTTATAACAGCTATCGGAGTTATGTCCAACTTGGCTATATTGGGGCACGTGTCCCTACGTATAGTGATGGAGGTGTCCCCATTGGGCCCAACAAGTTCGTTATAAACCAACCCTAGACATTGAAGCCATGTTCACCACCTTAGCTAACCAACTGGGGCCCCAGCCATTATTCAATGTAAGAACCATATGTGGATGGGTCGAAACATGTCAAAACCTATTAGTTTACCAATATTTGAGGGAATACCCATCCATGGTCAAAACCTATTGTTTTACCAATATTTGAGAGTTAATAACTATTAAGATCACCAATATTTGAGGGTTAATAATTGAATAACCACCCATAAACCAGCTATTTTAGCCATATTTTTACCATCTGGTTATGACTAACAGTTCGAAAGTTGGAAAGATCCACCATTTTTTTAGGTTCGCTGAACCATCTATTTCTATGGGCCATGGCTTAACCATGGCTGGCTCTGTTAGTCAGGATCTCCAGAGCTACAGCCGCGCGCTGGACGCCTGCAGTGGAGCACGGCGTTGGGAAGAAGCCCTGGGATTGGTGCAGGACGTGGCGTCGATGTGGCGTCGTTTTGGGGGCCAAAGAGTTTGATATGTTATGACTGTTATGATATAAATGATTAGTAATAATAATAACAGTGATATGGCAATAATAGTGATTAGTAATTATATGTTCTGATATGGCAATAATAGTGATTAGTAATTATATATTATATTATGTAATGAACAGGATGGTAATAGCAACAATAGTAATAGTAAATAGGTGATTTTCCATGGCGAACTGTTAAATAACCAGATGGTAATAGCAATAATATATAGTATATAATAGTGATTTTCCATGGCTATGTTAAATAACCAGATGGTAATAGCAATAATAGAAATAGTAAATAGGGGATTTTCCATGGCTATGTTAAAAAAAACAGATGGTAATAGCAATAATAGTAATAGTAATGATAGTAAATAGGAATAGTAATAGTAATAACAATGATAATGATAGTAATAACAATAACATATATATATATATATATGCACTATAGTTTCGAAGGTGATCTCGATTGATGTTTGAACATATCCATAGACTTTAAACATGATTTTGATGGATGTATATGGATGTTATTTTTTCCCCGGGATGTGCTCAAATCATACTTCACGGTGATGTTGTTTGATTTTTGTTGCGGTTGTAAGCTATACTTCATCATACTTCACAGTTGTTTTTCGTTTTGTTGGAGGGGACCGATTTTTTTTGGAGGTCCCACCTCCCATTTTTTTCATACCCCCCAGTCTTGTTTTCTTCATTCTTGGGAACTGGGGTGAAACTTCAGTGAACCATGGTGACCTTGATTGATATTTTGGTGATGTTGACTCTTTATTGGGGTCATTATTTTATTTTACGCGGAGCTGGGTTGCAGAAGAAATAGAGGCTGTGCTCCTTTTGTTTGTTGTTCTGGGTGGTTCTGGGTGGTAGATTTCCCCAACTGGGTTGAACAATATATTGAGCAGCGGAACTAGAACTGCCGGTGTGAAACAGCGCTGGAGAATTGTTGGGCATTATGCGTGACCTCTCTCTCTCTCTCTCCCTCTCTCTCTTTTGCACGGTGCTAAAAGCAGCTTCATTAAAGATTCATGGGTATTCAGCCCACTGAAATGTGTGTGTGTTTTTTTGAATAATGTTTTTCCTATAAATAGATCGTTAAGATTCACTCTTATGAAGGTGGTTGGCTAGACTTGGCTAACCAGCTAGGATCGGCTGGCCCTGGGGCTGAATCGCCGACAAGGACCTACTGCAGCAGAAGCTGCTGCCAGATCTTCAGACTGTGACGGGAGTGGCCAGCGTCTGCAGCCATGCCGGTGAATGGTGTGGAAGCTCAGTGGGCCCGTGGATTTCTTGATAGGATGGACATTCAGAACTTTGATCCAGGAGCTACCCTCTGGTAAACAAACATAGCTATTGAAAATTGCCCATTTATAGTGGATTTTCCCATTAAACATGATGAATTTCCATGGCTATGTTAAATAACCAGAGAAGGTAAACAAAATGTAAAGTGCATGAGATAAAGTTGTTCTTCATTGCACAGGGTGGGTCTTGCAGTTACCGAGTATAAAGGGGTTGCTTTTGGCGTAAGCCCTCCACGGGTATCAGTCGAGGCAATTGGCCCTAGCCTTTGCCAACGAACAGCGCGACCAACGCCTGCTACCTGATGGGCTGCTCTTTGGCCCGGGGGCACGGAGTAAAAAAAGAAACAGAACCGCGGGTTGGGTGGCCACGGTTGCAGTAGGAACTCAGTGAACATTGGTTGCATTTCCTCACCCGAAGGTTTAAAATCCTGGTTTCTTGACAGTTCGCATTGCTCAAGATATCGAACGTTTTGCTATAGATTTTTTCCTTTAGACACCAACCCCTATTAAATATGATTCCGGGGCGGGTCCAATACCCATGGCCCTGTTAGTGTTTTTGGCCCTGCGACAAACCATCCAAGTCCCTGCGAGGCACCTTGCTCCTGGCTTGCGAGAAAGGGTTGAACTGGGAGCTTGCCCTTGAGCTCCTTGCAGACATGTCAGACACCTCAGTGACACCTTAGTGAGCCATGGAAGTCGAACATGAAGTGAATGGGGTTCCCCATCGCTGGGCACGAAAGTCCGCTAGATATGGGACAAAAGTTGTGTAAAATGTTAAACGCACAGATGCGCACGTGTAACAATATATATTATACACATGGTATCATACTATATTAATTTATATTAATATAGAGGTCCAGTTTTGCGTTTGGCAGGCACCTGGTGAACAGGCGCCATTTCTTGTGTTTGTGTGCATTTGATGCCTGTTCACTCACGCATCCCAATTGTTGATAGTTGTTGGGGGTTGCCCACCCAGCGTTTTGCAACGCCATATCCTATGCTTATCAGCCCTTTCTGAAATGCAATGTTTCGGAAGTGTTCTTGTTGCAAAGGCACATCCAATGAAGGGTTCAACAGGTCTCGGCGCTTGCAAGTAGCTTCGCTGCGCGTAGTTGCTCCAAAGAAAGCAGTTGAAGGTCATGTGTTTTTCGATTTCGTCGAATCAATTCGAACCAATGAGTATTGAAATATTTGCCATTTGCATCAATTTACAATGATAGTGGCTCCCAAGCTTGAGATGTTAGACATTGCCAGACATCTTTCCCAATGCACGCCTTTCCATTCTGCAGGGAAAGGTCCAGTGTTCCACTGGATCCCATTAGTTCTGCCCTTGCGGGGCGCCTCAAGTGCGGCGAGTGGGAGTCTTCGGGTTTCTTGACGTGGGGGAACAGTCGAAGACCTTAAATGTGGTGACCAATTTTGATAAATTTTGTAGGTTTGGAAAAGCAGGGGTTAAACCCCTGAGTTTACTGTCTACAGAGTCTACAGAGTCTACTGATGTCTACTGATGTCTACTGATGTCTACTGTAGATCTACCCGGAATCCAACCCAGCCACGCCAGGCCATACGAGCGTGTGCCACCCGGAATTCCTGGGACTTGGCCTTGTGGGTCTTGGCAAAATGCCGGGGCGCTCAGGGCCCTTCTCATTTGGAGGCTACGACTACAGCTCCAAGGAGCTAGAACGATAGTGATATCCTTGTTGGTGCTTTCGATCCATCATGAAGCTCAATTCAAGTCGGCTCTTTTACTTGAGGAAAGGCACACCCTGCCCCTCGGCGAACCAGATGGTTTGCCTCTGGAAGATTGGGATGACACTCACCCAGCCCTCCAAGTATTTCCTTGAAATCTATCTTTGGATGGTAAAACCATGGTTTCCTACAACATCCCTCATAAAGTCAATCCATTGAGTAGCCAAATATCACCACTAACATTTGAATGGTTAAAACCCACAACAAACATATGGATTATCAGGGTTAACCCCCAATATTTGATGGTCAACCTCCGATTTTTCATGGTGAAAACCCAAATTTTAGATGGTAAAACTCTAAATTTCATCACCCGCAGGCAGTGCGGGAGGTGATCCCGGACCTCGTGCCTTGCTGGCGGCGGTGGATGCAGTGGAGGCACCACTTTTTTCATGGAAAAGTTGGATTTTGACCATGAAAAATGATGAACACATGGTGGTTTAACCAGCAAACATCTGGTGAATCTGAACATGATTGAGATTTAATCATGAAGAATGGTAAGCAATGGTAGTTTGACTGTGTTTGACTATTCAACGTGGGAATGTAAGTCATGAAGAATGGACATGGGTTTGTCGTGTTTGGTCATGGTTTGTCCAGAAATGGGGTATACGCCCCAATGGTCATTAATTGATGGGGAATATGATGGTTTATTAGACCATTGTTTTTTTTGGTACCTTATTTTCAGACAAACCCTAACAAGAGATTGACGGATAGATCATGATAGATCGATAGACGTGAACAAGCACCCGCAAAAACACAGTTCAGCATGTGTACCAATGGAATTGCTATTCTCACAATTCGATGTTTACAAGACTACTAATGCCACATCATTTGGAGGTAGATCTACGTTGTTGGTTCTGTCCCCAGTTTTGTCGGAGATGAGGTATCCACCCCCAAAAAATCAGATCTCAGGGGTGGTTTTCAATCCAGAAGCTGTACGAAAACACGGTAGAGTTGTGTCATAAACCCATGATCTCCTGTCATTCTATATCATTCCATATAAAATCAGCTCGTAAACCCGAATTTTCTCCAATTGTTTGGCAAGATTTTTAGAAATATAACAGCTGGTTGTTCCATTGTGTGGCATTTTTACTTTATCCATATAAGATCAACTGGTTGTTCCATGGTTTCGAGGCTGGCGGCTCCGCTTCCCCAGAGCTCTTTGAAGAGCTCTGCCGCAGAGCGGCGCAGAGGCGGTATGACACGGGGGTCGGTGACATACACTGTGTGGTGTCTTTAAACAGATCTGATTCTAGATTCATTCTACCCTCTGGTAAACATACAAAAATCTATGGAACATCACCATTTTTGATGGGTAAATCAACTATAAATGTCAATTTTCAATAGTTATGATGTTAGTTTACCAGAGGGTAGATTCTATCTGATTCTGAAATGCTAGATTCTAATAGATTCTATATATCCCTCGGAACTCCGATGCAAAAAATCCAGTGATTTAAGGTTTATGAGTTTATGATCAAAATTACTGTTTTTTTGGATTGAACCCAAAAAACGACTCAAATGCCTGAAATTCATGTTGTAAGAGGCACTGAATATGAAATATGTAATTCACAGTGTTTCACCCACACCTCAGCCATTTCTGTTCACTTTCCCTTTCCTTACCGCTGCACCTATGTGCTTTCTAGGAGGACCAGTATTAATTATTTGATATGTTTGTGTGCATGGTGCATGCATGGACCATCATTTTTGACACATTTTGACAATGTGGGATTGAGAGCATATGTTTAGCAAAATCCTGCGACCCAAATTACCCGCAAAACGCCCGCAAAAATCTCGCAAACGCGCACAAAAACTGTCAAACACGATGCATTTTTGACCATGTGTGTGAAAATGAGTTCAATCGCTCTCACGCCCATTCTGTCTGTTTGAATTTACCAATTAAGCAGCACGGCTTGCAACCAAGGACTGAACCGCTATTATGGATTGATGGTTTCCTTATGGGGCAATCACGATGACCACAACCTGTTTCTCCATGTTTCTCCAAAGATCGCCTTGTTTTCATTTTATAACTTCAAATCGCTGCGCTTTTCTATGAAACGCCTCATTACCTTAAACGCCTGGATTTTTCCATGCAATGGAAACTTGAGGTCTGTATCTGTTGGTGATTTTATTGATGTGAAACATGTTTAAGCGTTTAAAATAACCACGGTTTCCCATTGAAAAATCCAACGATATGGAAGAAACCACTCCAAACTGGTCTTCGCCCTGGGCCGCCCTCCGCCGCCAGCTCGTTGTTCTCCTAACGCTGCTCGAGAAGCTGAGCAAAAAGTCGCGTCGCGAGAAGATCGCTGGAAGTTGGTGAAATTGGGTGATTTTCATGGTGATTCAATTCAATGATGATTTTATGGTATTTTAATAGGATGTGTATAACAATTTCGCGGGTAATTATTTATGGCATGTCATATGATAATATAATATATATATAATTATATATGGGATTATAGTAAAAAATTATCAATGGAAGATCCATATATGAGGTTTCCTGAAATGGTAAATCGTCCGAGTCATGGATTGCCATTTTAGTATTGAAGCCTATGGTGACTTGTCGGTCCCCGGTTTCCATATACTATGGAGATCTATGGAGATTTTTCGGACCTTCCACAATTTTGACTATTCGTTTTTAGGTGAATCGGATGATCAACTGAAAAGCGGGCGATTTCTCCATTGCTAGGAATATCAGAGATCAGGTGCAAGGTAAGATTCCCTAGTCTTGAGTTTTACAAGCCTTACGGCCTGTTTCTCCGCAGCTGCATGAGATCCATCGGTAGACAAAAGTCGTGCCGTGGCATTGCAGGGGAGGTCATGGACGATGGGCCGTCTATAGAGGTCCAGAAAATGGCGGCGACGGCAGGAGATTTTTGGGAACTCCACAAGCAGTTGGCCAATTGCCACTTGACATCGGGACATGATTTCCGGGTCCTGAAATGTCCCGAAACTGATGATTTGAGGTGCCCTTGCCGGCAGTGCCTTCAGTGCCGCTGCCGAGGCTATGTGGCCGACATTTCACGACTCAAAGGTGACCGAGTTCCCGAGAAAGCCAGCGACAAAGCCAGTGAGAAGCTGGGTGAAACAGCCAGTGAAAGTGTCGGTGGATCATGGTGGATCTGGTGCTGGCAGTGCTGGGTGAAAATTTGGGGGTGACATTTCCAGACATCTTTTTACTCTCCTATGGACTCCTACAGTGGAAATCCTGCACCCGTTGATGGTTTATCCCATTCATAGGGTTTCAACCATCCCAAATTGGTGGTGCAGGATTTCGCAACCATCCACAGTATGGATGTTTCATTTCCCATTGGACCTGACAGGATCCAAAAAACCGTGTGGGGGTGGGCCTTTCTTCGGGGTCAAATTATAACCACATCACTGCAATGTCACTGGATGATTAGGATTGGGGTAACTATCCAAAAAATAGCCTTATTTCAGGTTAGTGAATTAATTTACCCATATATACCTGGACTTCCAAAAGCTGCATTTTTTTTGGTCTGGACTGAAAAGTAGTGAGCGACCAAAAATCGAACAATTACTGAATTTGCCCTCTGTCAGTCACATTTGGAAGGACCAAAAATATGACACAAAATGACGCAGAAAAGACGCGAAAGACCAACTTTTTGACACCAAAACTGTGTCATTGAATCCATCACTCTTA
>Ga0126342_10008433_pt1 | contig 18472 bp, 15 predicted proteins | sample Cyp1metagenome_FD_92528 | JGI IMG/M metagenome (GOLD analysis project Ga0126342, IMG submission 92528) | Coral microbial communities from Lord Howe Island, Old Settlement Bay, Australia - Cyphastrea 1 metagenome | ecosystem: Host-associated > Invertebrates > Cnidaria > Coral ...
AAATGGAATGAAATGGAATGAAATGGAATGAAATGGAATGAAATGGAATGAAATGGAATGAAGTGGCAAGAAATGGAATGAAATGGAATGAAATGGAATGAAATGGAATGAAATGGAATGAAACGGAATGAAATGGAATGAAGTGGAATGAAACGGAATGAAGGAAGGAAGGAACGAACCAACCAACGAACCAAAGAGTCAATGATTCAGCGAATCAACACGTCAACCAATGAATCGATAATTCAGGCAATGGATGAGTGATGTAGTGAGTCGATGAATCAATGAATCGGCGAATCAAAGAATCAATGGCTCAACAAAACAATGTGAGTGAATTAGTGAATCGATGACCTAATGAATGAATCAACGAATCAGTGAAGCAATGAATAGTGAGTGAGTGAAGAATGGTTGAACGGATGAATGAACGGATGGATGGATGAGTGAGCTACAGCTTTGTTGAGCTACAGTGACAGCTTTGTTGAACTACTGCTTTGTTGAGCTACTGCTTCGTTGAGCTACTGCTTTGTTGAGCTACTTCTTCACCAAGCGACCTCTTCGCTCTTGTCTCAGCTACTTCTTCTCTGAACACCTCGTATCTGAGCTACTTGTTCCCTGATCCTGATCTGATCTGCCCTCCAGCTAGCTCTTCTGTAGCTTCTGCAACCCGATTCTTCTCTTCGCGCAGCGGCTGCAATGCGTTTAGCCATTTCCAGCTGCAATCCCGCGTAGCACAAGCTATGGTCAAGAGCTACCTTTCGCACAGCTGTTACAACGCGTTTAGCAACCTCCAACTGCAATCCCGCTTGCCAGGAGGGCCGCAACATCACTCATGCTTTACAGTCGTGCTAATGCGTTTTGCCACGACCGGTTGCAAACCCACACAGGAGGAGCGTCGCGTCGCGCAGCGTCAACAGCGCGGACTCCAGGACACAAATCCGGGGCTGCTCCAAACATGCCAGTTATGAGTTTTTTTTGTGAAGCCGAGCTCTCGCTACAGTCTGGTGCACATTTTTCCGACCTCATCTTCCAAAATTGCTCCGATCAATCGAGCTCTCGCTGCCTGTGCACTTTTTGTGGACAAATTTTCCAGATCGAGGCCCGGAACCGCTCAAACAGAGACCCTACTTTGGCGAGCGACCCCAGGAGCCACCATACCCGTAAAAACACGGGGTTTCGCGACCGAGAGTGTTTTCACCCGTGAATTCACACGCTTCCGAACTGTGACACTTCCCTACTACCTGATGATGGGGTTGACATGATGATGTGGTTGACATGATGATGGGGTTGACATGATGATGGGGTTGACATGATGATGATGGTGTGAATGCTAAGAGGATGACCATCCTCCCTAACTCGAAAGTTTTCAAACTAAACTATTCCTTTGCTCATGGGATTGTTTGGAGGTTTTCCCAACGTTCAATCCAGCTTCAGGCCGTCAAATTCGCTGCGAGCTTCTGTATCCACATAGAAAGCACTGTATCCCGCGCGCAGAATGGATTCCATCCTGGGCATTGGGATTGTCTGAACATCTTGCGAAAACCCGCGAAATTTCCGTTCAAAATGTGGCAGTTGTGGCTTCAGAAACTCATGCTCCCAATTCTTTCAGCCAAGGATCGCCACCCAGCCTCAGACAGGGCATGGTGGGCATGGTGGGCATGGTGGGCATGGTGGGCATGGTGGGCATGGTGGGCATGGTGGGCATGGGCATGGTGGGCATGGTGGGCATGGCATGACTTGAGCCCAGAAACGCCAATAATTGGAGTCATGTCGTTCACCATCTCCACGTCCTTTGAAGGCCTCCTCCGGGGAAAATTGACTCCACCAGTGCCTGCAGAAACGACGCCCCGCTCCTTGATCCACTCTTTGGAGAAGTACGCGGAAACGCCGTATTGGCCTTGTCCAAAATAGGCTGGGGGTGGGCCTCCGACCATTTTTGGATATTTTTGGATTTCACCATTGAACATGTGGATCCCACCCATGAAACATGGCAAATTAACACCACACATGCGGAGCATGATTGCGAAAACACTTTGTCGATTCAAGTTATTCAAGCCGTCCGAACAATACTTGTCGACTGGCGTTGGTCGTCCGAAGAAGGAATGGCAAAGAAAGCAAATTGGACACCACAAACCCCTAACTAAATGATACTAAATGTGTTTTTCCCAAAAAGTGCGACCCAGAAATCCTCCATTTGGTGGGGAAACCAACACTGGTGATTTGGTGAACATCAACAAACCAAAACCAAAGAAAGGTATTGCGGGAAACCCAATGCCATACACCTACCATTGGGGGATGGTTTTTACTACGCGTCGGGCTAGTACAACCCCCGCGACTTTTTGATTGTCATGAGCAGATTTACATATGTTGCATGGTATTTACAGTACATTCATGCTTTTCCACATTTTGAGGCCTTTACGAACTACCTTTGTTTTGAAGGATGGAAGAATGAGTATGAAGTTTGACATGCGTGGTTATTCTTTTTTGCTGAGTGACTTTCCTGTACAAACCAGCATGTCCCAACGTAAGAACCTGTTTGAGAAAGAACTTAGAAATTGCTTGAGAAAGAAAGAGGGTAGCATCAAGAGCGTGTTGAAAGTTACCTGAGAAAGATAAGACCGTAGCCTCAAGAGAGTGTTCAGAGTTACTTCAGAATGAAAAGAGGGTAACATCAAGAGCGTGTTGGAAGTTACTTTGAGAAAGTTAAGAGCCTAGCTTCAAGAGCGTGTAGGAAGCTACTTGAGAAAGAAAAGAGCGTAGCATCAAGAGAGTGTTGGAAGTCAATTAAGAAAGATAAGAGTGTCGTAGCATCAAGAACGTGTTGGAAGTCACTTGAGAAAGATAAGCGTGTTGTAGCATCAAGAACGCGTTGGAAGTTACTTGAGAAAGAAAAGAGCGTAGCATCAAGAGTGTGTCGTGAGATAAGATCATAGCGCCAAGAGCATGCTGCAAGTTACTTCAGTGAGTAGCATCAAGAGCGTGTTGGAAGAACCCAAGGCAACAGAACGTTATTGGCCCTCCCCCACACCCCCACTCCCAATTGTTAACGTAGCATCAACGCGTGTGCCATCCATGATGAGGTGTTTTGTGAACAACGCTACAACCGCTAGCGCAGTTTTCACAATAACTTATGACGACAACAACTCATGACGACCAAGAAGTCAGTACCATCTTAAGCGGGTCATGAAGGTCATAAAAAAAACTGAGAATTTATTGCGGGTTTCTACCAGCCCGACACCTTTTACTAGACCCATTAGTGGAAATGTTGGGGATGGTTAATATAAATGTTCACAATTATATATATACATATACATATACATATATACATATACATATATATATAATAAGTTTAGCACATTCGATGAGGATCAATATCTAGGGATGCTCACCTTGTTGTCAATGATCTGCCGATCTGCCTCTTCCAGAAACTGGCCATGTCAGCCATGTCACTCTCAAAGTGCTTCCGCAACTTCTCAGAATCTACGAAGGCTAAGAAGGACGAAGCCAACACAGACCTCCCAGCTCTCATGGGACGTGTAGTCGTGCGTATCTTGGGATCTCAAATGTTCGCTCCCCATTTCGTTGGTGTCACAAGTTTCGAAGACCTTTTCTAAAATATGGACGTGCCTTCAAATGTTGGACACACGACAAATAACGTAAAATGGCAAGTTCAACTAAAACATATATGAAAATATGATGATGAAGCATAAGATGTTACTGTAGGCTTCACATCAGATAAACCTAAACATCAAACCTGATCAAACCTGCAAAGCAGCGCATCAGAGCTAGCCAGGCTTCGCCCGCCTCACACGACACATCCATGTGTCCATATTACGTGCGAAGCGCCGCCCCTGACAGATTTGCTATGCATCCCAGGAGGTGCCAGTGATTTTCATCCAAGTCATTAGACCATTTTAGTACTGAAACCTATGGTTTTGGGGATCCCCCACTTTAAGAAACCCCCATTTCTATAAGGGTGAAGAATAGCTCTTGGATGTTTATTTCTTTCCTGGTACCATTTGCCTTGTACTTGCAACAGTTTGGAACTAGAACCTGTTATGTTGCATGGTATTTGCAGTACATGTTGGCATGGTCACGCTCCATTTTGCACGGTATTTGCCACATTTTGGCACTTCAACCTTCATTGGCATCATATTTGCTACATGTTGGTACTTCAAACCTTCATGTCATGTGGGCTTCTTTACGGTGTCATTTAGGGTTCCATTTTGGGTTTCTTTAGGGTTCCTTTAGGGTTTCATTTAGGGTTTCTTCGGGGTTTCATTCAGGGTTTCTTTAGGGTTTCATTTACGGTTTCTTTCGGATGTCATTGAAGGTATCTTTAGGGTTTCTTTAGGTTTCATTTAGAGTTTCTTTAGGATGTTGTTTTGGGTTTACTGAAGATGTCATTTAGGTATCTTTAGGGCTTCATTTAGGGCTTCTTTAGGGTTTCATTTAGGGTTTCATTTAGGATTTCTTTAGGGTATGGTTTGGGGTTTCATTTAGGGTATCTTTAGGGTTTCATTTGTGGTTTCTGTAGGATGTCATTTAAGGTATTTTTAGGGCTTCTTTTGGGTTTCATTTACGGTTTCTTTAGGATGTCGTTTTGGGTTTCTTGAAGATGTCATTTAGGGTATCGTTATGGTTTCATTCAGGGTTTCATTAAGTTGTCGTTTTGGGTGTCTTTAGCTTTAGGATGTTGTTTTGGGTTTCTTGAAGATGTCAGTTAAGGTATCTTTATGGTTTATTTGTGGTTTCATTTAGGTTTCATTTAGGGCTTCTTTAGGGTTTCATTTAGGGAGTCTTTAGGGTTTCATGTTTGGTTCTTTAGGGTTTATTTAGGGTTTCATGTAGGGTTTCTTATCAGGATTTCTTTAGGGCGTCTTTGGGTTTCATCTAGGGTCTCTTTAGGGTTAAATTTAGGATACAAACAGGAGAGAATAAAGCAAAGGAAAATAAAAACAAAGAGACAGTAAAGAAAGGAAGCAGAGAAGCAGAGGAGCAGGAAGTAGAGCAGCAAAAACACATGACTGAAGAACAGAAAAAGTGGAAGTAGAAAGGCACAGAAGCAGAAAAGCAGGAAAAGCAAAAGCGGAAAAAGCAGAAAAGCGGAAAAGAGAAAGGCACAGAGGCAGACAAGCAGAAAAGCAGAGAAGCAAAGCAGGAAAGGCAAAAACGGGAAAGCAGAAAAGAGAGAAGCAGGAAAAGCACAAAAGCAGAGAAGCAGGAATCCAAAAACAAAACAAAACCTGGCACCAAAAAACAATAGCCGTCCTTTCGATAATTTCTGAATCGGAGAAGACTCTGAACCTTGTTTTGTAGGGGTTCTTCAGCCCTTACTGAGATGTACCATGGTCGTGTCGCTATGTCGCTATGCCGCTATGCCGCTATGCAGCGGGCGTACCTCCTCTCGATCTCGAGTGTCAACAAAGACGGTGAAGACCTGGTGTCCCACCAGACTGGCCCCAGTCGGCCAACGTCCAGTTTTTCGCTGCCAAGGTTCACTTGACCATACTTGACCGTTGATAGGTTATATTTATGTATGTTAATATTAATATATATATATATGTATATATATATATATGTTATATATATAGTTATTTATATATGTTATATATATATAGTTATTTATATATGTTATATATATAGTTATTTATATATGTTATATATATATGTTATATATATATATATATATGTTATATATATATATATGTTATATATTGTTGTCTTGTATTAATCCCAAAGAAACATAAAGAAACCCATCAACAGGGGTATTCTTCATGGGCTCAAGTGTAAACAGTGGTGTTGCCAGTCGTGACACCAAGTTGCTACAACACCAGAGTCCACCACTTTTTCCAAGATGTCTTTCAAGGCTTGGTCGGCAAACACGGGCTCTTCCTTGATGCAAGTGATAGATGGCTTCCCCATAGACTTGTTGGTCATCTCAATGCATCTCCATATGTTGGAACTTGGAACCGTTTGTACCGTTCAACCATCACCCGCAAGAAAAGAAAACGTCGCCCGTTCAGAAAAAAAAACGCACTTTAAATAGTCAGTTGTTGACACCCAAAAAGTATGCTGAGTTCCACCCGTTGTTTTTTTCAAAAATTCGCCTGAGAGATCTCCGGAAGGCATTGTTCCTGGGCTGCCCAGTCGGCCACCTCATCAAATCCATGGTACCATCCATCACCATGGTCGGGTGAAGATCCCAAATCACCATAGGTGGGATCCAGTTACCATCCAGCCAAACCATTCCCAGTCATGGCTAGTGTATGACATTTAACATGTTGTAACCACAGTATCTATCCAGTATCCAGCTCTTTGAAGGTTGAGGTGAAAAAAGACTCGGGCTCCTGACGTAGTCTGGAAATAGCAACTCTCCGAGGACTCCTGTGACGGATCTTGGATGTCTAGGATTCGACGGAACCGCCCCCGATGGTCCCATCATGTCCATGGCCACTTGAGCTTGCGACAACCATGGGTAAATGGAACATCACCCCCGTAAATGGCTGCTTTTCTGGTTGACAAAGTTGACAGATGGTAGATCTCCAGTTCCAGGGTTTGGCTGAGTTTGGTGATTTTCAAACAAGCTCCCCACGCTCCTGTCAGACCCGGAGCTACTCCAAGGGTGGAAATCGTGGAAATGATCCTGTGAAACGCAGAAAAACATCACAGCACGTAGGCAGCTTGTGAGCGAAACGGGCCCAAAGCTATGAGATGTCACTAAACATGTCCAAAAAACATAGTTGCAACTAGTTGCAACACGCATATTATGGGATATATAATGTATAGAACCCAATTGTGGATATTCATGGAAATTCACCATTTACCAACTCAAATACACATTCCAGTAGTGTCGCCGATGCAAAACACGCCTACCACAATCGATTCAACGGGTGAAACCTCTGTGGCACGTCGCACCTTCGAAAGATCCCCATAGGTCCACAGAAATGCTTGAGCAGTGCGGGTTTGCAACACCAGAGAAGTGGGTATGGCTCACAATACCAATCTGGTTGGTGGGTTTAACATGTTGTAACCACATTGAAAAATATGAGTCAATGGGAAGGATTATCCCACATATTATGGAAAATTTATGGAAAATAAAAAATGTGTGAAACCACCAACCAGCAATGGGCAATAAAAAATGTTGGTCATTTTCAGTCTTAAACCATCCCCTTGGCATCAACAATTTTGACCCACCAAGTGAGATGGCATGCAAGCGCGGACCAGCTCCGTCTGACCCAACAAGACCTTCAAGTTCTCATTTGTTCAAACACAAATGCTTCTTGGGTGTGTCTGAAAATGGGGTATACCCCGAATTTCGTTCAAGAGGGAACATGATGACATATTGAAATATGATGACTAACCACAGACCACTGGATTTTTGGTTATCCTATTTTCAGACAAACCCTGGCATGTTTCCCTGCAGCCGCATTCGCATCCATTTCTTGTCAGGCATTTGCTCTGGCTCCGGGTCTGGGGTTTTGTCTTAATTTTGGCTCCTGATTACTGTGGTGGGTCCCTTTTGTAGATTTTTTTCTGAAATAATTCAGACCCAGGGAAATTGATTGGGTGGGTCGGTTTTGTAGAAAAAAAAATGGTGTATTTTTCAGTTTTTCTTTATTTTGTTTAAATTGTTAAAGTGTTTTAAATTAGTTTTTAATTTATTGTTTAATTTATTTCAATGTTTTCTGTTTTTTGTAATTAATCATTTTTTTTCAAATAGATATATATATATATATATATTTCATGTTTTCAGATTTTTTAATGTTTTTCAGTTTTTTTTTCATGAACAATATTGATCCTAAATGTTTGTTGCGGTGGTCCTCTAATGTGCCCTACTGTTGTCTGAAGAATTTTTTATTTCATGTTTTTCAGTTTTTTTTCATGAGCAACATTGATACTAAATAATATGTTTTTTGTGGTGGTCCTCTATTGTGTCCAACTGTTGTCTGAAGAACATTTTATTTCATTTTTCAGTTATTTTTCATGAGCAATATTGATCCTAAATAATATGTTTGTTGTGGTGGTCCTCTATTGTGTCCTTTTTTTTTGGAAGTAAAAAAACAACAAAATCATTCTCTCCTTTCCTTTTCCTTTCCTTTGCTAATACTTTTCTCTTTTTTACTTTCCTAGCTCCATTCTTTTGGAATTCTCAAAATGTTTTGTTTCACAAAATATATCAAAATATAGGATGCCTTATTAAGACCCAATAGAAAAACAACATCCAAACAATTTTTCAAGGGGGTAGTCCATGTATGTTTGTTGTGGTGGTCCTTCATTGTGTCCAGCTTTTGTTGGAAGTAAAAAAAATCCAAAAACATTCTCTCCTTTCCTTTTCCTTTCCTTTGCTAATACTGTTCTCGTTTTTACTTTCTTGGCTCCATTTTTTTGGAATTCTCAGAAATGCCCAATTTCCCAAAATATATGATGCCTTATTAAAACCCAATTAAAAAAAAACAGCATCCAAACAATTTTTCAAGGGGGTAGTCCATGAGCAACCCTGATCCTCAATAGTATGTTTGTTGTGGTGGTCCTCTATTGTGTCCAGTGTTTTTTTTTGGAAGTAAACATTTTCCAAAATCATTGTCTCCTTTCCTTTTCCTTTCCTTTGCTATAGCTTTGGTCTCTTACTTAGTTCAATTCTCCTGGCATCCTCTCCTTGGTTTCTATGGCGTTTCTATGGGATTTTGACAAAATTTCTATGGAAATTCTATGTATATAATTTCTTTGGTGTTTCTATGATATTCTATGGTGTTTCTAAAGGTGTGTCTATGGTAGTGCTGTGGGATTCTTATGGGGTTTCAAAAGAATGTCTATGGGATTTCCATTGGATTCCTATGGGATTTCCATGATGTTTCTATGGGATTTCTTTGGGATGTACATGATATTTCTCTTGGATTTCTATATTTTATGAGATTACTATGGTATTAAAAAAAAAAAAAAACTATGATATGTCTAGAGGGTTTCTTTGGGAACTCTATGGGGTGTCCATGAAGTTTCTTTGGAATTTCTATGATGGTTCTATGATATTTCTATGGGATTTCTATTGGATTCCTGTGGGGTTCCCACGGTATGTCTATTTTTCTCTGGGACTACTATGGGATTTCTATGGGGTGTCAATGGTATTTCTATGGGATTCCTATGGGGGTTCAAAAGGATGTCTATGGGACTTCCATTGGATTCCTCTGGGATTTCCATGATGATTCTATGATATTTCTAGGGGATTTCTATGGGGTTTCTGAAGGGATGCTATGGGAATTCAATGGTATTCTTATGGGATTCCCATTGGGTTCCTATGAGGTTTCTATGGTATTTCTATGATGTTCTATGAGGTTCTTTTGGGATTTCTGTGAGATTCCTATGGCAGTTCCATGATATTTCTATGATATTTCTATAGAATTACTATGAGATCTCAATTGAACGTAAGTTGACATCAAATGAAAATCAATTGAACGTAAATTGAAATCAATGGAAAGTCAATTGAAAGTAAGTTGACATCAAATGAAAATCAACTGAACGTAAATTGAAATCAATGGAAAGTCAATTGAAAGTAAGTTGAAATCAATTGAAAATCAATTGAAAGTAAATTGAAATCAATTGAAAATCAATTGAAATCAAATTGAAATCAATTGAGAATCAATTGAAAGTAAATTGAAATCAATTGAAAGTAAATTGAAATCAATTGAAAATCAATTGAAAGTAAATTGAAATCAATTGAAATCTATCAATTGTTTTTTGATTTTACATTGTTCAGACCCGTGCGCTTGAAAATTTCCACACTAAAGAGACTCGAAAAATTGTTTGAGGTGGGGGTCCGACATTACCCACATCCTCACGTCAAAGCAGCCCGCAGCAATCATTGGCCATCTTAAGTTGGTCAGAAAAACCGATGGCTAAATCTTGAACAATGCATAGCAATGCCCAAGTTCCAGCAACCTGATGAATGCAACAACATGCAACAACTACTCACCCTCTGGTAATTTAACATAGCTATTGAAAATGGCCATTTGTAGTGGATTTTCCCATTAAAAATGGTGATTTTCCATAGTTATGTTAGTTTACCAGAGGGTACAACTTTTGAGCTTGTCCGAGTTCATGGGGTACCATTGGAATCCAACAGATTGGAAAAACCATGTTCCGAATGTCCAGACTGCCATTGTTGTTGATCATCATTGTACCATATTAGAGTTTGCCATAATACATGGTGCATAAATCGACCATTTTCGGACATACCCATTTACTTCTTCAAGATGCTAGGCGCTGCCTGATCGAGTCTTTCCAGGGATTGAAGGACCAGGGCACGCAAGTGTTTTCGCGGCATTGTCCGACACCAAGAACATCAGCCGGTGGGATGCAGGAATCTCGGACCAGTTTTCTACATGCTTAAGGTATTGTTCAATGCGTTTCTATCCATCACCTTAAAACAAGCCGTCTGAAAACAAGCCCTAGCAGCCCTGGCATATTGCAACGTTACCGGACTGCCATTCTGTTCAAACTCTGGCAGAACGAAATCTTGAATTGCAAAAGTGCAACAGCAGATGGCCAAAAACAACAAACGGTTGGCTTTCTACATCGCGCTTGCTTTAGGACAAGGGTTATCTTCCTAGAAGTTGGCATTGGCGGTTCTGCAGCTGCTGAGTATAGAACACCGTAATAGTATGGTACAAGGGCCAAGGGTCAAATCTGGCCCGAAATCTAAAAATTACTTCGCGCCTGGAGGTGTTGGCTCTGGTCCTGCATCGATGGGTCGAAGCCCACAAAAAATGGCATTGTCAGACATGTTATTGCTGCCAGCCCCAAGTTTGATGGTTACACACCACCCACCGGGTCATGGTTCATCAGTTTTGATGGCAAAGTCTGAAGTTTTGTTGCTTAACCCAAGTGTTTGACGCTTAAATACTGGCCAAATGACCTAATGACCGACCATAGAGTGCAGTTGTCTGAAATAGCTGGTGGTACTACCTGTCCAAGCCCTGTGTACGACAGGAAAGGGCAACACCTTCTCCAAGACCCAGTCCTCCTGAAATACTGCGCTTGCTGCCACCCGTTTCAATTTGCAAAATCTAGTTGGGCAATATTGACTCAAGATGACTCAAGAAACATTGCAATCCCCCAAAACGCGAGAACATCATGAAAGAAGTGGCATGCTTTGACTCTGCAACCACAAAGCATCTTCAGCCCAACGGTCCTTTATGGTCCAGGCTGCCTGCGCCAATAAAAAACTCATCACCGGCTATAGTATTTATAGACCGGGAGGCCTGCCCACGAGCGCTGTTTGGTCGATGGAGTCGATAGCCGGGAGTGTAGGACACAGGGCCGGTGGTATTGCAGGACTCTCAGATCATTGTCGATCACATAGGGAAAATCTAACAATGAGCTGGGCCGCAAACTGAAATAAACATATTTAAGCCCAGATTGTTCTGGATCAGAATACTTGCAGAGCTTCAAGATCAAAGCAGATTCAAAGGCTTGGCTCGTTTGGTGCAAAATTTGGTGCAAACTACGCGTCGGGACACACATTACAGAACAAAATTCAGAAAGATCTGGTAGAGTTTAGAGTGAAGTCTTGGGATAGTAGCCTTCGAGACCCACTCCTGAGGCACTTCTACAGTGACTAAGCAAGGGCAAAGCACCAGCCGTTTTGAGGCAAGAATCCTGCCCGAATTCATGAACTCAAGAGACCAAAGCAGCAGCATTTGTTTCGTGTCTTTTCATGCGCTGAGACAGCCGCATTTGGCTGAGCTTCCACTCAACATACATCATCGAATCATCGACGTTTGCAAACACTTTCCGCGCCTGATAAAGATTGGTGGAAGAGTGGCCGAGGGAGTCCTTGCACTGGATAGTCCAGATTTGGTTTGCCAAAGGCCGACAGCAGCCTGGCATGTTCCTGTTCGGTTAAGTCTTCCGACTTTAAGGCATCTTGTGCAGCAGTCTCACAAAGAGATTCATGTTGTACGGACATCTTGGCAAAGGCCCAAACCATGGAGGAGATATCACTCAAGGTCCGGTCCCGCAAACACATGCGGCTTGCCAACCAATCCAATAAGGGTTGCTTGCAGTACTCCAGCTGTGCGCATGAGACCGCCACCTGTGCAAGGCTTCGTGCACTTAGTTGGTCCACCTTCCACATCAGCTGGACTGAAAGTTCAGGCATCATCTCCTAGGCTGGGACCAGAACTAAGGGACCCATCTTCCCAGATTTTTTGTTGATCTTCCCACGAAAAATTCCCCATTTCTGATGGACCCATGGGAACATAAAATTTTACATCGACTGGAGGACAAATCCAAGTCTCTTCATGAAAAAATCTCAACTCGGCAAAGGCGCAGAGGCACTTGGCCAGCTCTTCCCCGGAGAATTCACAGCTTCGGCTGGCTATCTCCATGCCGATCTTGGCCATGACCTTCTTGTCGCGGTGATTGGCAACAGCAAGGGCCCAGCAGAGCTTTGTCAGACTGGAGGCTGAAAATTCTGACATGGTTTTTTCAGCATGTTCGTTCGACAGTCTCTGGCAGATTGACTTGAGTATGTCCACCTTGACATCCCCACTGGCAGCTGCTAGTGCCACGCCAGCCAAAGCGATTGGGCCATAGGAATCAAGCTCTTTGGACGAATGCTTTTCAGGATCCACATGGGCTGCAATCCGATCCAAAGCTTGCAGCATGGCTGTGGTCATTTCTTCTCCATCATAGTCCTGAAAGAGGTACTGTCCCGTCATGGCAAAACTGCGCCAGATCTGTACACCGTTGAGCTATGTCATAGCACTTGAGAGGCCAGCTGCACAGCTGCCAGTTGTTTATTTCCCCCAGTGTAGGCAACAAGTTGTGCTCCCACTGTCGCCCCATGTACAAGTATGCATCCTTATATAATCACATCATGTGTATGTATATATATATGTATGTATATGTATATATATATATATATGTATGTATATATGTATATATATATGTATATATATATGTATATATATAACTATATATATATATACGCGCAACGCCTGGGCAAAGCCCAGGCGTTGCAGCGTAGAGGTTTCCCATTCCCAAACAAATGTTGATGCAACTTCACAAAATTCCTATGGGAAAAACAACAAAGGTACTAGGGAATATTAAACTCCCACCCCCGTTAAATTTTACATTCAATTGGGAAGATCAACAAAAGTACTAGGGAATATTAAACTCCCACCCCCGTTAAACCTTAAATTCCTATGGGAAAAACAACAAAGGTACTAGGGAATATTATACTCCCACCCCTGTTAAACTTTACATTCAATTAGGAATATCAACAAAGGTACTAGGGAATATTAAATTCCCACCACCGTTAAACTTTGCATTCAATTGGGAAGATCAACAAACGTACTAGGTAATATTAAACTCCCACCCCCGTTAAACTTTACATTCATTGAAGATCTTCAAGAAGGGTTTAATTCTCCCACCCCCGTTAAACTTCTACATTCATTTCAATAAGGGTCTAATTCTCCCACCCCCGTTAAACTTCTACATTCATTGAAGATCTTCAATAAGGGTTTAGTTCTGATGATGATGATGATGATGATGATGCGTCGCCTGTCGTCATTGCGGGTCCGGGCAAAGCCCAGGCATTTGCCGTATATATATATATATATGTGTGTGTGTACAGTGCATATTATTTATATATATATATATATATTGTGTATGATATATATATATATATTGCATATCATGTATATATATATATATATATTGTATTATGTGTGTATATATATATATATTACGTATCATATATATGTATATATATGTGTGTGTGCGTATATAGTGTATTATGTATATTGTGTATTAAATATATAGTGTATCATCTATATAGTGCATTATATATATATATTGTGTATTATATATAATTATATATATATATTGAATATTGTATATATATATATATACATATATTGTGTATAATATATATATATATATGATATGCGTGTGTACATAATCATTAAATAAACGTCATTCTAATTGTACTTTCAACTGGGCAGCCACAAGCGTGTTCACCTGGTCACCTGGTCGCCGCGCCTCGTCATCGATGTGCTTTTCCAGGACCTCTTGGGCCCTCCTGCGGCTGGGGAATCTTGGGAATCTCTCTTAGAAATATATATATGTATATATATATATATGTATATATATATATATATGTATATATATATATACATATATGTATATGTATATATATATGTATATGTATATATATATATGTATATATATAATTATAGATAGATAGATAGATAGATAGATAGATAGATAGATTAGATAGATAGATAGATATATATATATATATTACCCTCTGGTAAATGAACATAGCTATAGAAAATCACCATGTCGAATCGGTAAATCATCTATAAATGGTCCATGTTCCATAGCTATGTTAGTTTACTGGAGGGTGTGTAATTATGTGATTTTTCATGGCGATCTCTCTAGTCTCTACTGATTTTAGGTATTTCTTTCGGATGTCTGCTTATTTTGTGGAAAATTACGTGTCAATCTTCGGCAAAAATTGATGTTTCCCCCTTAATAAAAACCACAGAGTCAGGAGCAGAAGTTGGCCCTAGAGATCCGTACTTCCCGGAAACCCCAAGTTGGTCCAATGATTGGAGATGAAAACTTGGATGAACTTGAAGTGATCCCTGGACCCGCTGGGACCCGGCCTATCTCAAAATCACTGCAATGAGCCTCAGTTTCACAGTCTTTGAACGGCTTGACATCTCTGGGCAGCCGTGGATGAACCCGGATATCAAACATCACCGAAGAGGCAGCCGGTTGGTCGTTTTCGGTCGCTCTAAACTATCCAAATGATTTGTTATCTCATGTTATCTCTCCCTTATCACCGATGAATAGCCCATATGTTGCTTGTATATCTGCAATCAACAACCACGAGTTGGCACAAAAAGTTGTAGCTACCAAAACTCGGCATCATTCACTTTCATCATTCCAGAACCACCAGTTTATCATCAGTACTCTGAAATATAGTGTGTAGTATATCTATATCTACATCTATATCTATATCTATATATACATATATTATATATAATTATATATACTATGACTTCCTCCAAGTCACTGAACTGCTTTCTTGGCTGCTTTGGCTATCTCCGCTGCCGCCGGTATCAGCAGTAAGGACTTGGCTTTCAAGAGGCCCTGGCGACGGGACTCGGCCTGGGGTGATCTGTTTTTGGACTCATCCGGGCTGCGAAATGGCCATAGAAATCGTTGATTTACCCATTAAATCACCATTTTTAATGGGAAAACGGAAAACTCACTATAGATGGCCATGTTCAATAGTTTTTTGTATGTTTACCAGAGGCTAGGACATTTTAGGACTAACCTCACCAGTTGCTTGTCTTGGGATGAAAATTTGTGCATTTTTGGATACTGAAAATGTGGTATCCCAATTTGGTCACTGAAAAAATCATCATGTTCCCAACGAACAACGGCTATTTCATGGGTATTCTGAAATTCTCATTTTCAGACACATCCCAACTGAGCCATTTTTTAAGTACCTCTATGCCCCCAAAAAAAGGCCATAACTGGTTTCAAGTGACCACGGAGGACGGATCCTCGGCTCCTTCACGCTCAGCCACATAGACATCGGGCAAGCCATGCCTTGCGATGGCGCCTATGGCACTCCGAGCTACCTTCGCACCTGGGGTCGTCCGGCGATGTCCACAGAAATCATGGCAAAAGGCAAAACCCGTTGATGTATATGTATACATATTTTATATATATATATATATATATATATGAGTATGTATATATATAATATATAGATATAGATATACATATATACAGATTATATATATATATAATGTATATACATATTTATAATATTTATTTATTGCTTGATTCTTCGATCGTCAAGCCACAGGGCTTCGTAGCTCACAACCATGTTTTCGATTGCCATGACAAGGAGATATCCAACTCTCAGGTGTACTTGGAGTATCTTGGAGTAATCACGGTCGACGGTCGCGTCATGACTGTGGTTCCAACTGACTGAAGCCTTTGCCGATAGATAGGAAGGTGATGGCGGAGATACCTCGGAGTCGGAGCATGCAGTTTTCACCAATGCCCTCATTTCCCAAAAAATTGAGCAAGAGTCAAGACCCATTTGCCATCCCAGAACTCACTGATCTTTGGATCTGAAATCACCATCAGCACATAGATCTTCCACATGGGTCCACCGTGGTACCCTGGTCACACCAATGTTCATAACATTTCATAACTACACACTTTTGGGTGGCAATATTTTATACTGAAATACTAAGCATCCAAACAAAAATAAACTCGGGTGCTATCCCCAACAGCTTGAAAGCTTCTGAGTTTTTGCCATAAAAAGTGCTTATGAATTATGCCATGAAAATAAAGCGCTTATGCCATAACAACGGTGCTTATGCCGTAAAAAACATCGGAACCCTTTGGAATTTCACAAAGCATCTACACCAGAACCCTCCGGAACCTCACAAGGTATCTGCACCGGAACCCTCCAGAACCTCACAAGGTATCTGCACCGGAACCCTCCGGAACCTCACAAGGTATCTGCACCAGAACCCTCCGGAGCCTCACAAGGTATCTGCACCGGAACCCTCCGGAACCTCACAAGGTATCTGCACCAGAACCCTCCGGAACCTTGTTCGGAACCTGGTGTTGAAGCTGCACCGGATCGCACCGGAGCTAATCTGGGCCAAAGACCCCATAGCAAAGTTTTGCTGTTGGGGAACAACAACACAAAAAACAAAAAAAGACATAGGTTTTAATTCAATGGTTCCAATGTTTCCTCATCACTGGTGATATTTCCCCATTTAACGCTTCCTCTTGGATCACCGCTTTATAACTTGACCATGTTCGCATGAACCGCCATAAGTTTTTCGCTAACCCAGCAGTTGAACGGGTTGAATGAGACCGGAATCCAAAATTTGCTTCAGTGAAGGGAACCCGCAATAGACCAGAGTCGGTCATTTCTCAAAATCTATCAAGCACATATATCCATACTTTGATGGTTGAACCTCTATAATCTAGCAACCATCATGTATCAATGATATCTCCATAATCTCCATGTTTTTCATGGTTAAACTATATATACCTGTTTAACCAGTTAAACCCTCTATAAATCATGGCTTTTGATCACCCCCTCACATCACCAATCTCCCCATTGTGGAGTCAACTTCTCTGGGCATTCCCCACGGCTCCTAGGCGCGCGCGAAGCACGCCCCGAAGCTGCTCGGGGTCGCAAAAACTCACCTCGTACCATGGCAGGACCACCACGGTGTAGCCTCCGATCATGGCAAGGACCCAAGACGGGCTGGTGGAATGACTTGAAAAAAAAAACATGGCATGGTTTATATCATAGCTCTATGATAGTGTCTGATGGTGATTTTATGTTTTTTTATTGGTGCCAGGGCCATGATTGTTGTAATTCGCTTTCGTTGAGGATCCGCCAGCAAAAAATCATGAGCCATCACTGAGCCGCCAATGCGGCTCCAGCCTAGTCGCCAAAGGAGACGTCTGCGGAGAGCTGTTGGAGGAAATCCTGCCAGCAGTTCTACATAGTTCTGCGTGCCATGGTCAAGTGGGATTAAGGATGATCCCCCATTTAGGGGTCAAAATATACCCATGATCTGTAGTGGACTCCCATTGATTTATGATGGTAGATGATGGGATGACATGGGATGACCATACCGAATATATCGGAATATATTATAACACGTAACTTGACCACGGCGCAGGTTAGTCCCAAACTGGAGTGGGCTGATGCATGTCATTTTAATATTGTTAATGGGGAAATTTGGGGTACCATTTATTGTACCACTGTTTTATGTTATTGTAGTATATTATTGTCATTTACTGGTTGGTGGTTTTAACATGTTTTAACCATCTTGAAACATATGAGTTCGTCAATGGTTCCGGATGACTTCCCATATATGAAATGGAAATTGAGTACGTCATGTTTGAAACCACCAAGCAGATCATCATCATATTCCCATTGTTGTTGGTTTATAGCCTATTAACCACTATTAACCATCACTATATTACCATTTTTGACTGGCAATGACCCATCGGCTAGCGCCGCCCGTTGCTGGATCCAGTTGACACCAAGCTGCGATGTGCACAGCTGGAATCGATCTCAAGCAGAAAATCCCCTGGCTGGTCCACCTTGCGAGGCAACTTGGAGGACCCCAACGGATCTTCACGGTGGTTTTCCACGGCTTTATGGGAAATCCGCCCACACCGCTTTGGCGGTGAAGGCGTGCTTATTGGGGGCAACAGCAACACTAAATGCTCAATGACATTTGTTAATATAGCAGTCGCTATATCAGCTTTAGCTGGGGGGGGGGGCCCAAAAACGGTTTCGCGCCGAGACCAGAATACGGTGGTGTTTTCGACATTTTTCGAGGATTTTTGGGTGTCTGAGCGCAAGAGGGTATTGAAATGGAATTTTGGGTCATTTTGGTAGCTTTCC
>Ga0126342_10008434_pt1 | contig 18472 bp, 18 predicted proteins | sample Cyp1metagenome_FD_92528 | JGI IMG/M metagenome (GOLD analysis project Ga0126342, IMG submission 92528) | Coral microbial communities from Lord Howe Island, Old Settlement Bay, Australia - Cyphastrea 1 metagenome | ecosystem: Host-associated > Invertebrates > Cnidaria > Coral ...
AGATAGATAGATAGATAGGTAGATAGATAGATAGAAAGATAGATAGATAGATAGATAGATCGACAGGCAGACAGACAGACAGACAGACAGACAGATAGATAGATAGATAGTTAATTAGATGAAAGAGAGAGAGTGAGAGAGAGAGATAGATAGATCGATAGATCGATAGATACATAGGTAGATAGATAGGTAGGTAGGTAGATAGTCAGAGAAAGAGCTAAGAGAGAGAAAGAGAGGAGACATCAATCACCTTTCGATCGATCAGTGGCTTCGCTCTGCCATCCGTGATTCACAACAACCAACCTTTCCTATAGGTTTCCTATTTTTGAAACTTCCGCCGCCGCCTTGTGCGGTACTACTGATATATATGTATGATATAATGATGATAATGATAATAATAATAATATATATATAGATAGTATATATATAATATTGTATATATATGTATATGTATGGTCAACGGTCAAGCGGAGCTTGAAAAACACAAAGGGTTAGGGTGAATTTCTGAGCTGCCCGTGGAGTTTGCAGGTGCTCAAGTGCTCGTGCGACCAAGCAGTGATTGGAGCTACGAGGACATACGGTTGAACGAGATCCAAAGGCTTTCAATGATTTTTCATTTGTATTCATTTGTGAAAGTGAGATTCAAGAATGCGAAATAATGCGAATCTCATATGAATCAAGGCTCGGACCCTTCAGATTGCAAGGAAGAAAAGTCGGACTTGTTGAGCCGAATTGCTGAAAGTTCTGGACGCGAGCTCAGGGCGTGCTTGTGATGGTTTGTGGTTGTAAAGTAGTTGTACAATGTTGTAATCATTGAAGCAGTTGATGAGAATTCGGCGACTTGTATGACTTGCATATGCAGGATAATGTGTGTCTTTTTGGTCAGTTCTGTGTGTTTTTTTGTCTTGACATACCGAGTATCTTGAAACACTGAAAACTGCCTGGATTGCAAAGGTCAAGATATGCAGCTGATAGAAGAGCAGGGCAAGTGGGTCCCTCAGAAACTGCACTAAAATCATTAAATCGGATAACTTCCTGCGATAAGGACTTACGTGTACTTCCGTGACTGTTTGCCGGCCAATCAAGATACAGCCAGTGTGACGGAATAGGTAAGTAAATGGTTCCGCCGTGAGCCGTGTTTTTGGTTTCTTGTACAAGTGAACTCAGATGTGGAGTACTAAAGGTGGTGGTGCATTCAATCAATGTCAATGTAACGCTGCAAAATCAAATAACATTTGTACCTCTGTGAGCACAAGGTGACACTGAAGTCATAATCACCATGATCTCAGTTTGGTTCTGATTTTTTTTCCAGTGTCAGCAGATCGTGTTGGCCAAGGCAAGGACAGGGCAAGCACGTAACTCTGGAGGTTGGCTCTCTATGTTCTTGCGGACTTCTGTTTTTGCCGAATCAAATCCACTTCAGAATATCGCTTCATTGGTTGGATGTATGATGATGTTAAATGCCTCTCGGTCCCCCCACACTTTGGTTTGATACTTGTGAAAGTTGTTCAAAGTTTGAGTTTCACTTTTGTAGTGTGGATTCAGCAATTCGAAGCATGAAATTTGAGCACCTTTGCTTCTCAATCCTCGTCGAGTGAGTGTGTGCTTCCGAGTAGGGTCGTATGGGTGCAGAATGCATACGTTTGCGTTTGGTTTGCTCTTTTAGTAAAACAAAGCATTCAGCCATATTCAGCCTTGCTGTTCCGGCTCCTTGCTTGAATGAAATCGTGTTTGCCACAGGTGTTCTTTGGATTGTATCACCTTTTGTTCTTGTTGCTGGCATACGGCATGTGGCATAGTCGCCAATTGAAACTTGTGTTTCTGGACATGTGTATCATATTCATACATACATATATTCACGGACTGTATGTATGTGAGTTGGTTTCCGAACATGTTCCCCCTCGACCTTTCTTGAACCTCTTTTACCATTGACAGTTTTTGCCGTTTTTGCCACTCTAGTGTCAGTGCTGCACAAAGCTGCTGTTAGAAACTTTCTTTGCGAAATGACATCATTCCTTCATTGTTTTAGTGTTGAATTGGTATGAATTCGCTGCGAGGTCATCCGCAAACTTCAGCAGCAATCTGCCGCAGTTCAAAGAGAGGCGGTTGTCGTCAGCGCAGGGGCGCAGGGGTATCCCTTGGAGATGGAAGTTGCTTTGGGCAACGTCGTCATGCGCATGGCTTTTAAAGAAGGACGTTCAGGTGTCAGCATGATTCAGCACGTGTAACGTATTGTAACGTGTTGATATGTGTTGTGGGATTGGTCCGATTGGGTTAAATTGATCTTGCGTGTTTCACACCTGGGGAAGGTGGAGACCCGTGGCGCATTTCCTTGGAAAGTCAACTGGCAGCCGTGGTCTCAGACCCCGTTTTAGTGGAGCCGATGCGTGCTTGACCTATAAATGGGACTAGATTCTAAGAGAGCAGTAGCTGAAGCCTGAATTGACCAAGGTACTTTGTGGAGAGTTCACCCGTGGGTTTTCGTGGGCAATACAGCCAGGCTTTGAAATCTTCCAAAAGACTTTCACGATGTTTCAAGATCTTTCAAACTTACTCCCGGTTGTACTTGATGCACTTGTGGCATTTGTGGTACCGTGTTTTCCTGTGTTGAGATTTGGCACCTGACCCAGGGACGATCCATTGTGGAACTGCTTCTGTTGCCAAGCCCTGATCCACGCTTGAAGAAGAACTTGCTGAATCGAATTGGCTTGGCACTTGTTGGGACATGTCGGGGCATGTCGAGGCATGTCGGGGCATGTCGGGGCATGTCGGGACTCGGGAGTAGGACTCCAGAGGAGTTTACTGACTTTGGGCAAGGGACACTCTCTTCAATTCTTGCTCCCTGTTGACTTGTGCCTTCGGAAGCCTATATATACGTATATTATAATATACTGAGTGAACGATGTCATAGACTCAATTCGTTCTTAGTTAAAGATGTTAAAGAACAGCCTGCAGTAGGAAGTAGCCTGACAATTTCGCCGGATGGTTGATTTGCAGACGTCCATTTAACCGTGGACCAGACTTTAAGTATTCCAACAGCAATTGTACGTCGAATACATCACGCACCTTGTACACCATCAATCTTACACTTTGTAGGATTTTGCAGGCCTGTAGAGGGTCCATTCCACCACAGTGTGCTGTCGCAAAATCAAGGTTGATTTGGATTAGACAGTTGGTAACCGCCTTTGATCCTTCGGATTGAATTGTAACTATGTTGCACTACGTACAGAGCTGTATATGTGGAGATAAGAGAATGCAGATCTATCATAGGGAGGATGAAATGCATTGAGTCAGGTGTCTTGACAAGGAAACAGACAGGTAGCAAACTTGAACTTTACGTTGAAATAGCACACGGAGTAAATTTCACACACCACAGGCAAAGCATTAGCATGGCATGGAGCAACTTTTTATTTCGAGACCAAGGCCCACTCAATCTTGCCGTTGCCTTTGACATGCTCTTGTGAGAGTGCAATGAGGGTCGTTTGGCGACAGCTCCATGACATCAGGGTTTTGGGGCTTTGCTCGGCTTTCCAGATATCATTGCCCAGCATTTCTGGCATTGCCGGCATTGCGCCTGATGCTGGTGCTCCCCTTGCCACAGCAGTCCTTGCAACATGTAGAGTGACTCTTGCTGAAAAGGTCGTGCAGCACTACAATCGATGCAGATGTTTGGCTGCGCCAGATTTGAAGAGACTTGACACCTTCTATGAGGTTTCATGCAGTTTCACAAACAAATGATACCGGTTTGTTCTATACTCGTATATGAAATTAAAGCAACTTTTGATGATTCATACATATTCATACAATATACACAATTGATCAACATTGATCAAACTTGTACAATCTTGTACAAATATGTTGACAGTTCGCTCTTTTGCTCCTTGCTCACCTCTCACGAGATGGTGCCGGATTCATGGGATTCATTTTCTGCCAGGTCTTGCGCTCACTTCCTCGCCAGCCACGAGGATCCTAAGTCGCAATGGTAGAATATATTGAATGTGATATTTGTGATAGGATCATTGAGAATCATTGAGAATCAATGCAATACAAGCCGTGAGCCACTAGCCCCTAGCATACCTCAGGGTGGTCCAGAATCTTCACAGCCCATCAAATATTTGGCCAACACCACTATAGAAACAGTACTATAACTGACTATAATTACAGGTGTAATTATGCTTTATGATACTATCTCTCTCTCTATATATATATACATGCATTACTTATAAGCGTCAGACATTCAAATTATTTCAAATTAATGCTTGGTAAAGCTTGGTAAACATGCTGAGTAGAAGCCTAACTGGAACTCAGTTTAGCTTAGATAGTTGGATCAAAGAATCTGGGGATTGCTGGCTTCACTTTTGGAGATGGTATGTTGTCTCGTACATTTTATGCAGCTTGTTTAGATCCTATTCTGATTCTTTGTCAAACCACACACATATATATATATATACATGTATGTATTTATATATTTCACCTTCTCCATTTTCCATAATTCAATTGGAACTGACGCTTGAGTTTGTAGCACGCTTCTGTACTCCATGTTCCTTGAGTCACCTTGACACATGCTCTGTCAATCTTTGCCACCAGTTTTCTATTGTCTAGTTGGGTTGATACTGTTACGGTAGATACGACATGATACAACTAACTATAATTAATGGGGATCATAAACCACTGTGTAATTGGGGACCGACCTTGTTGTTGTTTAGTCTGCTAAATGAAGCTTCAAGATGCTTCAAGTATATTCAAGCACTGATTGTAGCAGAAGCAAGACTGCGAATGCACGAAGTATTTGCAGGCAACGATAAGGTAAGAAGTAGCGAGTCTTGAGAGTCTTGAGAGTCTTGGCCACATCCGCAGGCACGGACCAGCCTAATGTGGGACACCGCTCCAACATTCACACTCTGGAGGCATGACGTGAATGACGTGTTGGGAATACGTTGGAATCCATTCCTGCAACTCACGCAACGCATCACCGTCACTTTTGCAGCATCTTGTGTCATGTCGCGCCTGTTTTTTGAACGTGCATGGTGGTTTGGCTTTCGAATTTCTCGGAATCACAGACTCTACAACTGAATAGGAACAGGTTGAATGGACAGCTTAATGTCATACCATTCTCAATGAATGGCAAGACATGCTGTTGACATCCCTTTGCACCGAAAAAACATGTGCGGCAACTCTGAAGTTTGAGCCGATGAGTCGAAGAGTCTAAGATAGTCTAAGGGGATGTTTGCATAGGAAAGCAAGCTACAAGAGGATTGTAATGGATTGTACGATGATGCTTCATTATTCTGGAAGAGATATGAAGAGATATTGTAAGTACAAGTGGGGCTTGAAGGGCAGCAACGATCTTGGTTGCATAGTCGTTTCACTGAGATAGATATGATCATATTCCAGAAAGTTGGAATCATCTGGCCCGGTCCGTTTACAGTAGCGGTTGGCAGAGATGCAAAGTTTAAATACTAGATTTGGGCACAATTTTACACCCACTGTAAACATTCAATTTATATCAATTTATTATTATGTGGATGTAATATAAATATGATAGAGTACTCCGGGGCTTCGTACAAGTTCCTTCAACGTTGGCTGCAAGCACCTCCCGCTCTTCAAACGGTGTGTGGGAGCTGTCTCGGTCTTTAGTTCATGGACTCGCATGGCATATGTCATCTGTAGTAGTATCTCAGACTTTGTAAGCAAAATGTGAATGTTATGCGTATATTCTGAAACATCATGCCTTCAAGGTTTCTTGCAGTGCAGCTCTAGCGCCTGTATAACCTAATTATGTAATTATGGTGCCTGGTTTTGACCGAAACAGAACTCATATGTTTTGAAGCTTGTCACTTTCCCTTGCAACCATCGATCATCGATCGACTGTGAGGGGAAGATCTGGATTTGAGGTTTCATGGTAACAATCCTCACAGCGTAGCATATTTCTGCAGGAAGAGTGCCGCTTCAACCCGGGAAAACTCGAGAAGATCAGGCGCTTGGCACAGGCCGAATTCAGCCTTGTGGGGGTTTCATGAACCAATTCGAACTAACATAGGCCCTTGTTCGAAGTGCTTTTGGGGTCCAACAACGACATGTCTAAAGGAGATACTCGATCCCTGTGTGTTTTCTGTTGGGGATGTTGGCGTGGTCCATTTGATACTGTCATGCTCTCCGCTAAATATTTGTTGCTCACAAGAGACAATATGACATTTCCTGCCATAACATGATGACTCGATGTTTAAACAGGAGGTTTCATATGGGAGTCGTTCTAAAACCCATGCAAGACTTTTAGTATCCGAGTGACATTTGCAGATATGGACGTGTGTTTTTGCTGCAGGGGCGAAAGGGTCGCGAAAGGGCGGCGTAAGGGCAGTTTTGGGGAAGCATAATTTTGAACAACCCCCATATCCGAAGGATGCCCCCTGGCTCCTCGCTATTTGCTTCATTTCCAAGATGGTGGATTAGATCGGACTGAAATCTGATGAAATCTGGTTCTGTGGACAGGCGTACTGTGACTGGCGATCTGTCCGTGGCGATGGGAACTGCTACTACCGCACATTTGGCTGATTTTGGCTGCAGATTCTTTTGGGTTTGTCCCGATAACCAAGCCTTCTGTACAGGTCCACCAGTAAGGTTCAGGAGCAAGTCTAAGCGTCATTTCAAAGCTACCAGTATGCGCAACCAGGCTTTGAAATTTTGGGAGGTCTGGAAAACATTGAAAAACAGGAGTGCCAGGATTTGCCAGATATTTTAAAGATGCTTGTGTGCTTTGTTCAGACATGTTCAGACTAGAAGCTGTGTTTGAAGCCAAGGCACAGTTATTTTCGGAGCTTTGGAGGCACTCGGTTTTTACTTTGCATGATTTTGACGGACCATATGATACGGACCATATGCCTTGCCAGTCCTTTGTTATACAATGTCATAGTGTTCGTCATATGTGTCACATGCCTTCTGTTTTCGAAGAACCTTCGGTTGAATGTTTGCGTAGACAAGAGCAGACAAGAACATAGACCAGCAGACACGAGATATCACGAGAGATGATATAGAGATTATATAAAGATGATATAGAGATGATATAGTGAGAGGCATTTAGATTCCAATAGATGCGAGGCCTTGATGGTCAACCATGACCACCAGCGCTTGAATCAAATCATGCTCTCTTTGCGCCAGGCGATTTCCTTTGTGTGTGCTTTGAACAACTTTGAGCAACTTTGAACTACGCAAGTCTGTTGGTCTTCATTTTCGAGTTTTTTTTTCCTTCGCAGGTGCAATATGAATGTGTGGCCGAGCAGAAGTGCCACAACCAGATGCTTCAAATCATGAGGACTCTTTGCAAAAGGGACTCAATTCGCATATATATATATATTTATATATATATATATAATATATCATATAGGTCCTGCATAGGTTGAAGTGAGTGACTTTTCCGATGAATCCGTTGCAGGAATTGGAGATGTCCAGACCAAATAGAGCAATGGGTGGCACAAGACGCGACTTTGGATCAGGCATGGATCAGCACCAAGAGAGGTCTTGCAGACTTGCTAATATTGCCCACATGTGATATATTGTGATATCATGATGCGATGCTAATGCAACATTCCTTCAGGCATTGATCCGAGCGTGCCGGCGGTTGGTGCGACAGTTCCTAATGAAGATTGGGCCTCGGAGAGTGGTCTATGGGAGAGCAAGACACACTTGGAGTTCACAAAGCTCTGACAACAGGTATGAGAAGTTCTGACAAGTTTGACATGTCAAACATTTGAATCGTACAATCTTTTAGAATTGTAGTTCTCTAAGTGTTTTCAGGGTGTCACAACAAATGAGATTCTTGTTTGACAAGTTCTCCATAGACATCGAGCGTACTTTGACTTGAGCAATGCTGCTTGCAATGCTGCTTGCAATGCTGCTTGCAATGCTGCTTGCAATGCTGCTTGCAATGCTGCTTGAGGCGAGCGAATGAAAAGTCTCCAAGCGGCCTCACGTGCTCCGCTGAGTAGAACTCCAGATTTTCCAGATGTATCATGACGTGATACACTGATACATCCATTTTTAATTTATCCAATTTTATCCACATTCCCAACTTGCAGGCTAGGTCTGTCTGAGAGGTCTCTCTGACAGATCTCTCCAAAAGCTGTTCACACAGGTACAATCAGCTGGTGAAAGCGCTCGACAGTAGATACACCTGCATGGAGGCTGGGCATGGCTGGACAGTGATGGGCTATGGGCTTTGAAACATTTTGAAACTGAGGACTTCTGCCGACATATTGTTGATCCCTTGGGCAGGGATGCTCGGCCCTGAGCTATCCACAGGGTTATTGTCGTCTTGCTGACAGGCGGCAAGAGCGCAGTAGTTACAGGTTCAATCAATCTACCAAAAGACATGTTGGAACCAGCTAGGTAGCAAGGTTCGCACCTCTTGACTGTCTTGGCAACGCATCGGATAGCACCGCAATTTTTGGAAGCTGCTATTTTATTTTCTAGCTGTGGGATGCTGTGGGATGCTGTGGGCACGAGGCAGAGACATTGGCCCTAGATGCCCTTCCACAACAGCTGGGCATCGGCTTGCGAATGTGGATCCTGGACCGACGTGATGAGGCCTTGTATTGAATGCTCCACTATCATCCACATTCATCCACTACTCATCCACTATCCTCATCTATGTAATCTATGTAATCTATGTAATCTATGTAATCTATGTATATCTATGTATCCTCTATTCTATTCATCTCTATCCTTTGATTGTGGTCCCATTGCTAGACAGTGCTGTGATGTGCTGTGAGAAGAGTCGCGAGAATCAGGTGTCACTAGTTTTTGCCTGTCGCGTATATATAGTGCAAAGTACAAATTGATACGTATAAATTGCCTCAAATTGCACAGAGTTGCAGATTGTGCTTTAGAACTCACAGAGTCGAAATATGGAGGTAGACCTACTTGTTGTAGTATTACGTGTAATTATGTGCAATGAAATAGATTGCATTTCACTGTATTGAATCCTATCATCAGGTAAATCTTGTCAGCCTTGACACTCCGGGACCACAAAACGAGGCTGGGTAGAGTGTGCACTGGCCCGTTTGCGGAGAAATGCTTGCTTACATATCTCTGTATAGTCTGTAATCTGTATCTATACGCAGAAGACATAACAATAAGATATGAACAGAATTGAACATGCTTACACGGCTTCTATTTGGGTATTGGCTCTGGTGGACTCGTAGCATGTATCATTTGTCCTCGTCAGGTCGATGTGCACGTTTTGTTCAAGCCTGGCCATTATGACCTGCTGTATCCAGGCTGTTTCAACGTGGCAAACCCAATTGGGGGATTTCCTTGCTGGGATCGGTTTCCAAAAGCACCAATAGGCATGGGGGGGATTGTTTTTTTTTTTGCCAGGGAGGAACTGAACAAACACACTTGCCACTCTGACTGGTGCTTTCGGATGTTTCAGCTTTCTGTTTGTAATGTGTGCAGGGATTCGACAGTGACTGGCTCTGAACCGTATGCACTTGAATCACTGTGCCTGAATTCGTCAGCTGGCACGAGTTTGCTATCTATACAGGGTGCAAATCTAAGAGAGTATCTGAAAGGTGTTGAATCCTTTAAGCTGATACGGTAGGAGTAGAAGTTCGCAACCTTTTTCTAAAGTTCAGCTTTGTTCAGCTGGAGGAAGAGTCATGGGATACAGCAGTCATCAAGGCTCTCGCTTGAACGGTTGCAGCAGGTCAAGGTGTTTTTGATTTTCAAGAGCCATCGTTCAATTTAATTAGTTTTGTTTTTTGAACCTTACTCCACAGCATTTACAGGGTTTATGGCCCAACCGGAGGCGTTTAGAATTGTACAGATTGATTTGCTGGGCCATGGTGGCATGGCCGAGTTTTGACCAAGCTTTCTGATTTTTTCACGATGACTTTTTATGACTCATGATTTTTGTTTGTTTGTTCATTGTGTTTCAACGCTCACGACTGGATCACATTGAACCTGAATATATTGTTTGTGCTGAGTGTGAAGCTCTGTGTGGTCATAGGACAGAGCAATTTGCACCCGTTCCAAGCGCTTGGTTTGGCAGACTTTAACCGATCTGCCTTCATCAAGCAGCTGTTCCAAAAGTGCTTTTTGCACCTTTTTGCAGAAGTGTTTGTTGCTTAGGCCATTGGCCAATTTGAATCTGCGGCTTTTTCATTTTGCCGCAGTGTTTCCATCTTTTCAGCATGAAGGGGCGCTCACAGCAATACAGACAGATCATTATATAATTACTGGGAGACGTCCTCAATGCTGACGCTTAGGATGAATTCGCAGTCTTGGCCTTCTCGACCTACAGTACTGGTCAAGAGGAAAAAGTTGTGTATGGTTGCGTGCAATGCCAGGACAGAACAGCTGAACAGTCTGGGTAGTATAGGATAGTGTAAGTGTAATTAATTATAGAAGATAATATAAGATATATAAGTATGCTTAAGAACTCCATAGAACTCCCAAATACCTGATCGGCACTGATCAGCCAAACCCAGATGAAGACCCGGCCAAGGCCCACATTCTGACAGCGCTCCACCCACGTACGCAGCATGTGGTGTAAAGCTGAGACTCCAACACGACAGGACGATGGCAGATTGATGGATCAGATATTCAGATAGCCAGAAGCCGGAGTGGATTAGAAAATATCAGAAAGAGCCAGAAGGCAAAAATAATTCTTCAGGGCTCGATTGCTCGATCATCATCCTGTGAGAACATGTGAGAACCAAGCTGAACTGGGCTTCCGCTGGATGGCCGCACACTTTCTTGCAGGACTTTCAATCTCCCTATATACATCTACATACCATCTCCAGCGTTTGCAGAGGAGTTGATTTGTGTGAGTTTGAATTGCCTTCTGGGATCAAGGTTACACTACAAAAGTACTAGCTTATTGGCATCAGGTCTTTCGTCATTTTTAGCAGATTTCAGGCTTTGGCCAAGAATTCTAATCCTGAGCAGTCTGAGTATTGTTCTACTTGCCGTCGGAAATTTGGGCGGTGATTAGCAACCGGCGAACGCAAGTGCACCGAGGTCCTTATTGGAGACCACCAACAACTTCGACCTTCAACAGCTGCCAAGCCCTCAAGATCCATCAAGATGCTCAAACTCGCTTCATCTCGCTTCACTTTCCCTGTAGCCAGCATTCAACAGTTCCGATTCCTTGAAGCCGGACTCAGCAAAACACATGGCACTAATTGGCACTATCTAAAGGATAAATATACGTTATAAGATGTTATACGTTGATATAAGTTATACGATACGTATCAATTATATAGTTATATAGAATTATGAAATATGAATTAACAACTATTGTTTGTCCGGATAGAACCTCATGGGAAGCAATTCTGTGCCCTGGCCGGGGTCTGGGCGTCTGCTGTACTAACTGTAGCTGTTGTGCCCCTGGGTTCTCCGGGCCCTCAGCTGTAGTTCTTGTGCCCTTGGGTTTCCAGCGCCGCAGTATGCCGCAGTTGCTGGAATCACACTGGTGTGTTGGGTTATATGTATTATTTATGTATTTATGTATTTATTTATTTATATTTATTTATATTTATTTATTTATTTATATATATATATGATACACATATGATACAGTATATTATATACATATATATATGTATTATACATAGAATTACATAGATAAATTACAGTATATATCTAGTTGCTCAGCACTTTGCCCCACAACATGTGTAAGTTTTCTGTGCTGGGGCCATGGAAAAGCTGAATACCTTATCCCGACAGATCCAAGTCTAGATTCCAAATTCGTTTATGTCGTCCCCTCATCCCCTTATTGCGTAGTTTCATATTATGCATTCGGACATCATGTGTGTTCATTTTTGAGGTTTATCGCTTGTCCAAGCAGTTTCATTTGGACGTGTCACTCTTCGAGCGGTTGATCCACAACGGAGCTGACCATGCCACTCGCCCAAGTTCGTTTCCACACTCCGAGCACCAGGGATTGCCGCACTAAAAATAAGTTGGAGTACAACTTCAGACTTTGTAAAATAAGTTGGACAGATGAAAGAAGCCTCAAGGGTCAAGAATGTGACACAGTCAGTCAAAAATCCGTGTTGGCTCTGAACGTACAATATCAGGTGCTTCGGTTTTTGTATGTGTTATTTGTCGTCCTTTTGTCATTCTTGTTATTGTCTTCCTGGATATTCATAGCATCTCGTAGCCTTGTGTAGACTGTGCCCAGGTCACTCTGCTTCAGCAGAGACGAATGCATCCGAAGATATCTCGCTTGATCAAGCCGCATCACACTCAGCAAGTGACACTACGGCCATCCACTGATTGCAGAACCTAACCACAAACATGTGCAAGGGTGGCCGCACCATTCGCGGTGCGTACGTCCAATGCAAACTCCTACAAAGCGTTTTTTTTTGGTATTGCCTTGTTTTAGATAAGACTCATTGCACTGTATACAATCAGAAAAAGTCACGAATTGCACAAAGATGAGGCAAGCTTCAAAAGACCTTGGGCATACTGGCATTCATAATCATTTATATCCATTCCCTGAGACATAAGAAACATACAATGCAGCAGTTTGGTTTTTGCATTCGCCATGGGTGTTTGAAGAGCAATCGACCAAACAGCGTCTTAAAATAATATGTGATAGCTGAATATAGATTTTGTGACATTTTCGTGAATTCGTGTAATGCATTTTCATTCCAATTGTCCAGCATGCCATGCGTTCTGCTAGTTTCCCTGGTATAGAAGATTTTTGCTTGTTTATGATTGTTTTTGGCCATTCAAGTTCTGTCAATTTGACGTGACTCTTGATACATCGGTCCAAAGGTATTATCCTCAACTTCGGGACCATTCCAGCACTGAGAGGTGCCAAAGGGACAACTCGTGAAAAGAAATGGTAGCATTTGTAACTGAGTGGATCCGAAGTGCTTTTGACGTTTATGTTGTACGCAAATCTGCTTTGAAACCAATTCCAAAACCACACTGAAGATCATGTTGATCGAAGCATCACAGTTCAAGTTTCCCAAATATTCTCAAATACTGTATGTTTCCGTTATTCTACCCTTCACTTCTACAAAAACTGTGCGCCAAGTCAGCACATCTGCTGGTCTTCTCCCTCGGAGGTATCCGGAGATTCGAGGCATCAATGCAAGAAGCTACTTCATGACGCACTTCCACTTCGAGGCATTGCTATGGCATTGCTACAGTACACGATCTACACGCATCAAGCATTTACCCGCACCACATGCAAATAGACTCGGCTTTTGGAAGTACTGGGCAGACACTGGTAGCTTGCTGTTTGCCGTTTCTCCTGGCAGGTCTAGGAGTAGGATGCAACATGATGCAACCCTTTCCCAGTTTTCTCCTGTGCCGCGGTGAGGACGACGAGGGAGAAAGTCATTCCCATTTAAACACATTTGAGGCGTGCTGACTGTAGCCTATTGGACAAGTAGTCTGTCATGACATGTCATGACCCTCGAGGGTTCGCAGTGGAGTATAGCAGAGATTTGAAAGGCAATATTTGATGATATATGATTTGTATCATCAGCAATGCTCTCGAACACATGTGAAGCAGGCGAACTTTGTAAGCGCTTTGTGTGCGCATTTGGTCTCATGTGGCTATGAGGCAGGGGATAGGTTCATTTCCTTTAAACATTTTTAAATCCACAGTGCATTTTTTTTGCCCTTGTCATTGTTTAAACTTTGTGAAGACGGCAACACACAAATGCATCTGTGTGACTTCCCATGCGGCCTTGGCCTCAGGAGTCGCAGATCACGGTGCTATCACCATATTTGGGCCAGGCAAAAGGGCAGGTGCGAGTACTTAAGGAATCTTAAGGATACTTATTAAGGTTTCTTAAGGTTTTACATGATTTTCATTGATTTTCCCTCCGACATAAGGCGCGGATTGGAGCCTTAGTGGAGATGCAGTGAACGCAAGATTATGATAGATTATGTAAGTATCATGGCTACGCACCATGGACATGTTTTGAGTCGTAAAGTAAAGTGCTTTCAGACTTGATTTTTTCTTACAGATGACAAAGGATTCTGCCGACATTTCCACTATGGTAAACTAATGTAAACTATATGGTAAACTGATCAGCATGCAACGAATTGTATCGAAGAAGCATGAACAAATGTAGTAACAATGCAGTAAGACAGCTGCAATTGACCTCCATGGCCACAAAAGCATGCCAGATGCAGCACACAGAAATACACAGAATAATCATAGGCCAAAGACTTGTTGGTCTGTCACAAGCCACACTTGCTTAAAATATCTTAAAATATATTTTATCTTACTCAGCGCAACCAGGTCGAGTCAAAAAATTGTGGGGTTTGAACATATTATTGAAATTTATTGAACAATTACCCGTGTACCGCTATGTTTTTTGGGCCAGCGCCCACGTGTATTTCAGGATTTGCAGAGTGTGAGAGGAGCGCGCTAAGGCAGAGGCAAACCGAGCAACACCTTGGCTGGGCCAAAGCAAACCGGAACCACTGAAACAGCCTGGAGGATTGACGCAGTCCGCATAGTACAATCGAAAATTGGCAATCAACTGACGGAAGAACATGACAAAAAGATACAAAAAGCAGGTTAAAACATGGCTGAGCTTCGCAGTCATCTCGCCATCATGCGAAAGATTCGATCGCTTGAACCATATCAGAACAATTCAAAACATGGACATGTTTGAATAAAGAATGCATAGCTCTCGGACACCCCTCCACCCCTAGAACCCCATCCACACACACACCATTGGAATCATGCAAATGCGCTTAAATCATCTCAATTTGCTCAGATCATCCCCTGTCTTGACGTCAAGTTGCATTTTCAGCATTTTAACTATTTATGACTCATTTAGAAGACTTACGATATCCCTGACTAGAACATTTATGCGCATTTGGTTTCCGAGTGGAAGCCAACTGCCTTCAGGTGCGTTTGTTGAAGAAGAGGATCCAGCGTGATCCAACAACGCAGCAAATCGCTGTGACAGCTGTTGATAATTTCCAGGCTCGACGATCGATTTTGCAATATATTTTATGTTCAGAACTTCCAAACTCCAGGTCTCAGGAGATCTCAGGAGGTCACCATATCTTGTCAATTGCCTGCCGCTCCCAAAGGGTGAAGAGAACGACATCATTGTCATATCATTGGTCCGTTCCAATAGGTGCGCTTTGGTGCAGATTCTGCATGCTGTTCGTGTTTCACATGCTGGGACTTGGTCAAGGTATTTCGCAACAGATGGACCATGATAGACCGATAGACTTCAGCAGCGCGATGGATGATTATATAGTATAATTTACAAATAAAAATAAAATTATATATATATACAGTATGTATATAATCATTTGTTCTGGTCATCTGATTTGGAGCCTCAAGTTCATGTTGACTGGTAAACTGAAAAATCATGAACAAGAATGAACAAGACACGAGACATCTTTTCTGTCAGTCCTCTACAGCAACTTCAATCGTTACTAAAAAGGGACATTGCACTTGCCATAGACATTGCTTATGGATTCGCAAGTTAACAAGCCTGAAAAGCTCTTCAAAGAGAAAGCGGCCTCAACGACTATATATATAGAGAATTACATTACTGGAGGAGAATTAGAATTCTCTTCTCCTCACTGTCCTTGAATTCTTGAAGCGCTTGAAGCCTTCTGAATTTAACGTTCGTTGTCCATCAATGTAATTTATGATTGAGACATTGTTGAGCCAGCTTTGGGGCATCGCTTTGCCACTTGGTTTAGCAGTCCAGATAATTGGAATATTTGGAATTCCTTTCGTTTGCAAAGACAACTTTGACACCTGCCAGGGCTCGTCAAATGGGCTTCCTTGCCGTTGGAAGCTTTGCTCTTTGCTGAACCGCAAAGGATGTATTTTTGGTATCCAGACAAGTGACACGTCCTTGACGAGGTGGAGAATCGAATCAACGTGGCATTGACCCGTGCGCGCCATGGTATATTCATTGTTGGCAATGCAGTCTTCCCCTCAGCTGCACTTGACGTCTCACAACTGCAGCTTTGCCATATTGGAAAGTTATCGCGCCCATCTATCTTCGTTTTGCTCATCACTTGTTGATCAATCCTTTTTGCGATTGCCCGCCTTTTCCACGCTACTTCCTTGCAGACTGGTCAAATGCAACGAAACAAAAGGAAAAAGGATGAAAAAGGATGAAAAAGGCAGGAAAAGCAGCAGCAAAGCACAAAGGTGTGCCAAAGAAAGAACAAGATCCAAATGCACGCTCGGAAAAACATGAGCATGGCACGATATGGCACGGTTTATGTGGACATACAAAGCTAAAGTTGTGATAACACCGGCTCGTTTGGTAATTATTTGGTACAGCCGAGACAATTGACAGGATTTCAATGGATTTCAGACTAGTGTATACACCTATAATGCCCTTGGGTAATTATTTGGTACAACCGAGACAATTGACAGGATTTCAATGGATTTCAGACTAGTGTATACACCTATACGCAATATACACAGTCTTTCCATGTGCTAACTTTCACAAGCGAAGGGTAGTTTGCATCAAAATGGCGCCCAGTTTGGAAGCTCACTCTGTAGTGCTTACTGGGCGCAAAATCCATGTGCTGCAATTTGTGAGTATGAAACAAGAGTGAATGAGGCTGAGGCAGAGACACATTTCATGTCCAGACTTGCAGGCACCTATCACTCAAAAAGTGGGGTGCCCAAAAGTAATCAACAATTCACGGACGTGAGCTGAAGGCTATCGGGTAGAATTACTGTATCAAACAGGCCAAAAATGTGCAGACTCTTGGCACCAAAGCCCTGTGACAAATTCTCAGGCGTGATTTTTTTTGGAAACTCAACTCGCAACCTCTATCAGTGCCAGAAGGCGGAAGCTGGAAGCTCATTGAAAAGTTCGGCCATGTCTTAGCATGAATGCCTTTTAAATATATTGAAAGACTGGACTGGAATGCTTCCGAAAAACCGTCACCGCCAAAGGTCTTTGCTGAGCTCGCCAAACTTTGGACCCCAACTTTTTAAAGTTCGACGTATTTGTTCTCGCGAATATTTTGGGTCAAAACATGTTAAAACTGTCTTTAGTGAGGCAGAAATCTTGGAATTTTAAATTGGTGACAGAAAGAAAAACATCAAGTGTGTTTTGGTGCTCCGAAACCTACCAAGCATCAAAACAAAATAGTGCTGCCTGTTCTTGAGATTCTGCCACTGAAACCACTTGCAGAAAGTCTACCAATTCGAAAGCAAGGTTTTTGCTGCCAAGACTTTGCCAATTCCACGAGCTGTTTTGCAAGCTTTTTATCCATGAGAAACTCGAAAAAACAAATCCCCAAAAAAACTGCCAAGAATTCTTGATGCAATTTGTTCACGCATGTCTTACGGCCAGCATTCAAACCCCCAAAAAAACAGAACGGGCAACCACCCAGAAGTGACATTCTGCTGGCTGGTGCCTGTTCTATGAACTTCTAAGCACATGAAGGGGAAGATTTGCACCCCACATGCTTGGGGAAGAATAAGTTCTTCAGCTTGTGGACTCTTAGCTTTTCAGGTTTCCTTCCAGGTTTCCTGTGAGTTGTCATGTTATGTTTCGTTTGATTTGTTTAGTGAGTTTTGTTGGAAAATCACCAGCCATAGGGCCATAGGGATTTATAGTTTGGAAGTCTTGGTGCCATTCTTGCAGCAGCAATTGAAACTTATACAAATAATATAATAATATATAATATATATATATATATATATTATAATATATATATATATATTAATAATAATAATATATATATTAATAATAATAATGATAATGATAATAATAATACTACTAATAATAATATTAATAATATATATATATATATTATAATTAATTATAATATATATTATATATATATATATTAAGATTAATATTATATATATTATCTCAAATTTAGGGCTTCTGTACCGCGGTGCCACATGTTTGTGCATGAGATTCTTCACCCCGAGGACATGTTGGAGAAACACACACTTTGGAGCCAGATCCTGACTGAGCTGAAATCGGACCAGCTAGAAGCCCAAAGCAAATCTTGCAGGTGGAATGGGGAAGACAAACAGTCGACCACAGCCAACAAGGAAGGCTCCGGCAAAAGGTACAGTTTGACATTGCAAAGAAGTTTGCAAAACGGGCTCTTAGGAGAGATCTAGACTCTAGACAAAGTGAAAATTGTGGAACAAGAAGACCTAGATGCCAGATGATATCCAGATGATAAGAGGGGATGATGCCAGATCAGTTAATGTTGGTTCCTGATTAGTGTGTGCCCCCCCCCCCAAACTATATCTGGACTCTCTTTAAAGTAGAAAGTCAAAAATTTTCTTCCCAAAAGAAAAACATATCCTCTATTAAGTAGGGATTTCAATTGGCTACAATTGAAATCTAATTACTATTGTTTTTTTTTGCCGATGAAGTTGTGGTATTTGTAGTACTTGTAGTACTTGTAGTACTTGTAGTACTTGTAGTACTTGTAGTAGTTGTAGTAGCTGTAGTACTTGTAGTGCTTGTAGTGCTTG
>Ga0126342_10008435_pt1 | contig 18471 bp, 18 predicted proteins | sample Cyp1metagenome_FD_92528 | JGI IMG/M metagenome (GOLD analysis project Ga0126342, IMG submission 92528) | Coral microbial communities from Lord Howe Island, Old Settlement Bay, Australia - Cyphastrea 1 metagenome | ecosystem: Host-associated > Invertebrates > Cnidaria > Coral ...
TTCAATCCATCAGTGGCTTCGCTCTGCCATCCCTGATTCACAACAACCAACCTCTCCTATAGGTTTCCTATTTTTGAAACTTCCGCCACCGCCTTGTGCGGTACTACTGGTATATATATATATGTATATATAGTCCCGCCCCGGGGCGCATTTAAGACGCAGCTGGGGGGGACATATACTCTATCGCTGTTGGTTTATACGGTCAATGTCTACTGCGATTATACCTTCATCGTTTTCGCGCAGTGTCTAGGTTGGTTTGCACGTTAACAGGACTCAGTTAATGATGGATCTATTCAAAGATCCAATCTTGTCTAGTATCAGAGTTGTGTGTGGAAGTTTGTGAGTACAAGGAACAACACCGGAGAAAGTGAAGGGTTGGTAGTGTGCATTGAAACATGTTGGTGCTTGAAACCAATTGCCTGGTTGGGACACATTTTGTGACAAATGTTGCAACCAAGTGCCACGCCACGCCTGCCACATAAACAGGCTGTGACGTCACCAGCGACCAGCGACGACGAATGGTATCACTATGGCCCAGTACCGCAAGTGCCACGGCGACCAAGCGCAGCACCGGAGTGACTCCAGTGCCGTGACTCTCACGCTTGCCATACCAAATGAGACTAGATGCCACCAAGTGCCACGCCTGCCACACAAAAGACCGCGGCGCCACCGGCGACCAGCGGCGACCAAGCGCGTCACCAGAGCTAGCCCAGTGCTCTATTTGCAGCGCCTGCCACATAAAGTGAAGGTCAATGTCACCGAAGTATGTGTGAGAGAGTTTTGTGTGAAACTGTTGTGTATGAGAAAGTTGTGTGTGAAAGAGTTGTGTGAGACAGTTGGGGGTGAGAAAGTTGCATGTGAAAGAATTGTGTGTGACCAAGAGTTGTCCAAGAGTTGTGTGTGAGGCAGGCGGGCAGGCGGGCAGGCGGTCGCGGAGGCGGATGGACACGGAGGAGAGGGCACCAGAAAGAACAAGAACACGAAGATGTAAGGGAAATGCAGAAATATTGTCCTGAACAACGAATAGAAATGAAACTACCACTGTGCTTGGAAGAAAGAAGTCCACACCACACTGAAGCCGACCAGGCGCGGTGAAGCATTCAACTGCGAAGGGTTCAGTTGCACTGGCTGCACCTCACAGTCACGGGCCACGAACTGCACGAAGTTGGTCTCTGCGATCTGGGCAAAATCATGGCTCAGCAGATTGTCCACTGGCACCCACGAGTGCGTAACCCTCAGCGCGCCAGGATCGTCCCGCTGCTGAAGCTCCAGCTGCAATTGCCTAATGGCAGAATTTACTCGTTTCCTGAACCTGACTGCCGAAGGGCGGGCAGCATCACGCAGAGCCTGAGAGGCATCTAAGAGTCCTTTGAGCACATCCTCTGGCAAATCCGATATGAGAAGTGGGCTTTGTCGCAATCGTTGCGGTCTCATAAGTACCTTGCGGCAAGAGGATGTCTGCGAACTGCTGTCCCGCCATGGTTTAGAAATTGCTGGTGTGACACAATCTTTTCACCACTTTTGGTTATTCGACGACAGTGCACAGATTTAATTGCAAGCCAAGGCACGAGGGCGGCCCTGTAATGGTCTGAAGACCATTCCAGTAACCTGGGCTCGGGTCCACTTTCTATCAACCCTTCATGCCGTTCACAGAGGAGAAAAGGCATGCGATCGCTGGGGGGTCTGCGCCAAAGAACTCCTTCTCTCCAATCAGCTGCGAATGGCTGCTGCCCTTGGTGTGCGTTGAGTACGATCATTGCGCGCTACTGGCTTGGTGTTTGTATTTGCAATGATGGAAAGACTGCATGCCTTGTGGGTAGCAGTGTGAAGCTTTCATTGGATCAAAACAATTCCCATTCATTTTTTACTCTGCTGCGGTCCCTTTGGGAGCCGCTTGACAATGCAAAGGCATCGGAAAACGAGAATGAGCAAGGACGAGCAAAACGGTCACGATCAATGCTATGCATCCATCAGCTGGCTGTGCAGGGTGACATTGACTCTGGGATCTGCTAATCCGATCTTTGTGCATTACACTTGATGTCCTTATATCTTCTAAATGCACTTTCGATTCAATTTCACACCATTTACTTACATTACCAATATCCTTTGATTTACATAACCAATGCCCTTTTTTCTTGATAGCTATTCCCTCCCATGGGTCAAGTGCTGCTGAAACTGTCGACTCCCGGGGCTGGGCCTTGCAACTGTCGCACCTGAAGCAGCCGTTAGCAAAGCAACCTACGCCACTGGTTGTTTCGTGGCTGACCAACAACGAGTATGTCATGTTGTTCCAATGGTGGGATTTAATGATATATGGTGGGACATATTGAGAATTAACGGGGTATAGAATGGGATATTGTGGAGGATAATGGACTGTTGAACGATGTTTACCTTTTTTGAAGCTAGACGCGAAGTCTAGTAACGCCAAAAAATGCAGAGAAGGTCTAGTTTTCGACTATTTTAGCAAGGTTTTACTTGTTTCTATTTTTGGGGCTGACTACAGATGACAACTCATTTCAGTTTCACTTTAAGGCTGTGAACACGTTAGGATACAGGCATAAGTTTTCGCAGTTCAGGATCCATGGTGTGGACCTGAGGCATCTTGGGATCGTCTTAAGAATGAATTGTGCGAAGAATTCACGTTTCCGACCTTCCTTATTTCTACTTTAGAAACTTCTTTTTCTCTAGTAGAAATGAGTTTTACATTGTTTAATTCAAAACTATATCTAGTGTTTGCTATAGCAAGTACATCGAAGATGGAATCAATAATAGTTTGAGATGATCTATAACAATTAATAAAGTCAATCATCAAGCATTTATTTTTTGATTTTGACGTTATATTTTTGAGTAAATCTTACATATCATGGCCTCAAAACATGTCAAAACCCTGATACCCCTTTGTTCATACCAAAATAGCTGACAATTGTACGTTTGTCCGTCCAATTTTGGAATTTCAACTCGGTCGGTTCCACCTCATCCTTCTGATGCAAGCGCTGGGCTTGTCGACTTTGAGTCGTTGCACAGCTGCCTCCTTCGCAGAGCTGCATCGGGGTGGACGACCTGGTCTACGGTATAATCAGTATATAACTCTGGGGTCATAGATATCAGTACATTAAAACATTGCAAATACTGTAACTGCTGTATGTTCCCCCTGTCTACTGCGCAGGCTTAAACATGAAAAGACCTTCTGTGTTCGGGCTGGTAACTTCACCAAGATGCAGAAAAGAATGCTCCGATGGCCATATCTAGAAATATGAGATTTCACGGGATGTTAAAGGTATTTAATTGGTACCAAATGGAATTTAACAGGCTTTATAGATCTCTTTGCAGGGTATCTGAATCACTTCCATCCTGGAGAGTGGCACTGGGCCATCGGCTTGATGCGGGGTTCGAAACACCCAAAAGAAGTACCCTTGAAATGAGCCATGTTGAGCCAATGAGAAAAGAAATGAAAAAATGTGAGCCTGTGAAACGAACAGGTTTTTGACCTCTTGCAGCAGCTTGCAACACTTTCTTGCCAAAGGATGCCAAAGGATGCATCCGGAAAATATCAGTGAAATTAAAGCGAAGAACCTGCTGTGTGTTGAGACCAGCATCCCAAAGGTTCTTGTTATTCGGCGCTGCAGTTTCGACTGCCAGCCCAAATCCAGAGGAGTCCAAACTGTGCAGAGATGGCAGCGTGAAATTTGGAATAGTTTGGAACTAGGTTTTCGACATCCCCTGAACTGAGCATGAACACCTTCACAGATTGATTAGTTGTGTGCTTTGCAATCTGCCCACGCAATGTGTCCTTCAGATTCAGGCATCAACATTGATTTTGTCGCATGACTATCATAAAGTAGTGACTAAGATTCTTCTGGAGTGCTTTTTTCGCTCCTAGTGAACACAAACAAAACAATGGACGCACAATCAAAAATATATATAAAGGCCCCAATTACTTTCTTCCAGTGATAACCACCCTGACACACAATTGTTACGTTGTTTCTGGCATACCGCCTGGAAGTAGATATAGCACAAGTATATTCTGACGTTCAACCCAACATTCTGTCTGGCATTCTATCTGGCACACACTCAAACATTTTTTCTGGCATTCTATCCGGCATCTCTCCTGACCTTCTGTCAGCATCTCTGCAAACAATCCGACATGTACAGGCCAGGCCACGCCCAGTTGCAGCCGCCACTTCAAGTCCGGCAATGCCAGCAGACACTGCCTGCTCGCGTAGTGACAGGCGAAGGAGAATGAGGAGGCGGCAGAAGGGGAAGGAGGCGGGACAGGAACATCATCTTCATTGCAAAGTGGCTGCGTCTCCGTATATATTTTATTTCCACTGTCTTTGTAGACAGAGATGTCAATTTGGGAAAACTGCAAGCTGGCATGTCAATAGGCTGAAGGCCTGATTAACAAAGAATCAACGTAAAAACTGCAGAAATTGTTTTCGCAATCTGCTGCTGATGTCCGGTCCTGCATCCAGTAGGCAATTGGAAACGCCTTTTTCAGCTGGTCACGCTCCTCGACACAAAAACGTTTTAGATTTGGATGCAAGGAATCGAATTGGCCACATTAAGGCACGGTCTACAACAAAGATGCCATCACATCGATCTGCGCTCTCCGCGGTCTGCTCGGCTCCTCAATCTCTCAAGGCCAGGCTCAGATTCGGTTCCCCAATGCGAAGAGGACGTGCTGTCGGAGCTATCTGAATCTTCATCATCAGCAAGATCGCGGGACACTGGGCACGAAGATGGGTTGCTTTGACTTGACAAACATGCTGGCTGTTGGGCACGCATTTGCATCCAGTGGTAGTAGAGGAAGCAATGAACCATCAGGGGCAACGTTGTCACCACACATACAAACAGAATCCAAGCGGCATGGCCACCTACATGCGAAGGCGCTTCCCAACGACCGGACATCAAGCTGGTCGTAGATGGGTCGCAAGCTTGTGCCGAGCAAATCAATGAGATCGATCGCCTGCGGATGACAAGCGGGACGCAAGCTGTGCTCCGATGGCTGCAGCCTCTCTGGCACACAAGCAGGAATAAGGACTGGTGCTGGGTTTCTGCGTATACTTGGCATCATTTAGAGCCAAAAGCAATGCGGTAAGACAATCAGACTTGGCCTGCACTCGCAGGCTTGCCATGGTTCACAAGACCAACTTTTGGAAACCAACTTCTCTAGCTACCTGATATCTGGGAATTATACTCATGGCTGACACAAGACAAGAACACTTTTCTCCTTTGGAGCAGCAGTTACGGCCTCAGTCCCGGAAAGGATCGAAGACCGTCTGCAAATGACTAGCATTCCAAGCTGTCTCGCTTTCATGTAGCGCACGGGCCAACATCATGGCTGTGTCTAGTTTGGACTGCATTTCGGCGTCCTCTTCAGACACACCAGCCAAAGACGTTCCAGCAAAATGCTGGAAGTTGAACTTGATGAACGCCAAGGATGCCAAAACTTGATACCACTTCAAACTGATGTATTGGGCAGATTCCGGCATGTACGTCAACAGAGTCGACCAGAACCTCTCTACGGGAATGGTACCCGATTGAACCGGAATCTGTGCTTCTAATGTCCCCAAAGCTGCCTGCTGCCATTTGAAAAAGCCTTCAACGCGAAGCTTCTTCACCAGCTTCTTGAAGTGCGCACGCACCTTCTTAGTAACTACGATACTTGGGCGGGCCCAATACCTCTTCTGACCATCTCTGAAGATTCGCTTGCGAAAGACTGCTGCCTGGCGCACAGGCTGAGACCACCATCGCAAAATTCGCCGAGCTTCCGTCTTGAATTCCTTTTTGCATCGGTAACTCCAGCGCTGCATGGTACCATGCAGTTGCGTTGCTTGAAGCTCGGCTGTGGTCCCTTTGGAAGCCACCTTGCCTGCACGCAAGCTGCGGAGACAGGCCGATACCACTGCACGCGGGGGTGCTCTTGCGAACACAGCCCGCCAAGTGCTTGCTTCAGAAGCATAAGGTTGCTGGAGAAATTCCTGGATCTTTGGCAAAGAGCTTGAAGAACACTTGGGAAGAGCACAAGGTCCTTGCAGGACAATCTTCTCCAAATCGAGCTTTGCGTCCTACTGCGCACAGCATCTGCAAAATTAGAGTAGCAAACACGGGAAAAATTGTTATCCGTGGTCTGTGTAATGAAAAATCTGAAAGCTTTCAGCACCGTCCTCAGGCAACTCCTGCACCTTCCCGTCCCACTGGGCAAATGATGGGCTTGGAGGAGGCGGTAGACTTAACCGCTCCATCAGGTCCCTGTGGGCGGCGAGGAAAGGTCCCGCATCAGCAGATTTGATAGAGACGATGCGTCGCAAGGCAAAGCAATCATGAGCTGGATCGCCAGTGATCCTGATGAACAGGAAACATGGTAGAAAAAAGAAACAGCACCCGTAGCACGACAAAAAAAGATGGACAGCAATGTCGGCCAAGGCACAGCGTCGGACATTCTTCCGCACCAACCTCAATGGATTGCGCGGGCCCTTTAGGCGTACTGGAGACAGGTCGCAGGCCAACAGGTAGCGAGCGGGTGTAAAGACTTCCCAATTTCAAGCGATGCTTACTATAGGAATCGGTTGCATGAAATGCTGGGCAGCAAGCCTTCCCTGGCAGGCCCGCTTCCTTCCGATGGCTGATGATGTCTGCCACCAACTCTTCCAAGTGCGGCCTGATGTCTGGCCATGTCTCTCCTGCCATTGCTGCCGGAGGGCGTAGCAAAGCACCGTCAATGCCAATCCAAGCATAGATCACATTGATTTTTTCCTGGGGCAAGATACGAGACGCAACCTTGAAATGTCCGTCACCTCGAATGGCTGATCCACTGTAAACGTGCACATGTTTTTCCACATGGCTGACTAAAGGAGGCAAATAGGACAGAAGAGCATCCCGCAAAATAGTTCGCAGGGCGAATTTTCGCGGCAAGGATTCCACTGCATAGAACGCCTTGTCAGCGTGATTGATGTAGACGGAATTGGCCAAATACAGATCGAGCACAAATCGCTTGACAGCGTTGGCATTGAATGTTTCCGCGAATTTCCCCAGGATCAACATCAAGAAGCGAGGGGAGAACATGACCTTGCGGCTCTTTTTTTGGCGTGAAACCAGCATGTCTGGGAAGTGTCGCTTGATGTCTGACATTTGAACAGGGAAGTACTTGAGGCAAGTACGACATCGAAACGATCGCACGTCCAGGATCTGAGGAAGTGGTAAATCTAAAATGTATTTGCAAGCCATGTCTGTCCCTTGGCCCACGACCTCATGCTTGGTTTCATTGGAATGAGCCTTTGCTGCGGCCGGGCAGATGCGGAAGGTCACATTCTCAGAAGTAGCTTGGTCTCCGGTCCCTGCGGCAGCTGCGCCACATCTCCCTGAGCTGTTCTTGGTAGGCGCATGTTCCGTGCACGCAGATGGTGACTGCTGCGTTCCTTCCGTCTCCTGCGGCCGAAACGAACGACTGGTGTAGATTCTCTTTTATAGCAAACAAAAGAAAACAGGGCAACAAAAAGATTGCAATTGTTCCCTTAAAACTAAAATTTACAAAGGACCGCATGCAAGACCAACTCCTTAGCCGTCCCCGCGGCAGCATCTCGGACATCAAAATGCAGCCGCCCTCGCCGCGCAGTCTTCTTCCTTGGAATCAAAACCTTGCACCCAACCATGCGCAGCTCTTTCTGCGGGCAAGTCAGAACCTCCCGTCTAAAGGCTGTATGGTGGCCACTGGTGGTCTCATGGAGCGGTAAGACATCACTCATGGGCTTGCCTCTGGCATTGTGCGTGCTGAGAATGTACACTAATTGCTGGTCCCGATATGCTGCCAAACCGCTTGCCGGCTGGATAGGCGCATCCACATTCGTTGGCTGGTGAAACAAATGCATTCGAGACAGATGCAAAAGCCGGCGGTGAGTGCGTCCGGCAGCTAAACGGAAAGCAAGGCTCTGGTCTCCACCGCGGGTGCCATCCGGGGTCACCTCTGCAGCAGGGGTATTGGCTGGCAACCTGCATTTTCTTCCTTTGTTTTTTCCTTTCTTTTTCTTTCCTGACGCTGAGGGCACCTTTCTCAACGTCAGCTTTGGCTGCAGCTCGCCAGTCCGTTTGTCGGCTCTAGGCTTTCGGGGAAATTTCTTCGGCCACCCGCGATTGGAGGGAGGTGCTCGCTGCTTCGCGACAGGAACTTGCCCAGCCATGATCTCAGGGGACAGCCACTTGCGACCGTGGCGAGCAGCAGACGGTACAGCCGCGACGGTTGACTCTGCTGCAACATCAGAAAAAAACCATCCAAAAGCAGAGTGCAGGGCAGGCTCACCACACTCCTCTCTGATAATTGGGTTGGCTTTTTCGGTGCTGTTGAATTGTCTCACCTCCGTGAGGGTGGCTGTCGCTGCTACTCTACCAGTGCCACTTTCTACCAAATAAACAGGTCCTCTCCGCGGAGTTTTTGAAGCTTTGACTACACATGCAACCTCCCCAGTCATCAGGCGTGGCAACCACTCCCTGTGCACAATTAAGCCGTGCAGCATCGACATGGCTCAGGTTCCGGGGATGCGATACATTCAAAAATGTTGATGCAAATTTCCGGAAGAAGGCGAATCCATGGTAAAGCAACATTTTCGTGCTGGAACATATAGTCATTCGTTGGTTTGCTTGGTTGCGGTCCCAGTGGGAGCCGCCCTGCCTAAGTACAGGCACCGATGAGCCAAAGCATGCACCAGACGCAACCATGAATGTGAAGAGGGACTGGTACAAACACAGAAAGCATGCAAATTCACCAGCATCTTGGTAAAACGCATTGACGGCAGCAGCTGTGCATATAGCTTGGTGGTTGTCTTCCCACCAAAAAAGGGAGCCAACAGCCGACTTTAAATGAATCCACCCGGCCTCGATCTGAGATCATCCTGTCAAAGGTGCCCGCTGCATGATGTGTCGCAACCTCGGATGACAATGCTAACGCGCGCATCTCGAAAAAAAGGTTCAACGAACAATAAGCCATGATTTTCCATTTTTTCAAAATCAAGATGATCAAGCAAAGCTATTTAAGAAAAACAGAAGCTGACACTGGCTGAGGACCCAGCTACCTAGACACTGTGCCTGTCGGCTGGGAATGGCCAAACTGCATGATAGGAAAGCGGTGGCAAACCCACAGCGTCTTGGAAGGGTAACAGCGCACAGGTTTTTTGCCTTGCTAAGATTTGGCGACCTTTTATTCCCTTCAAATAGTAGTGTAGAGCTGTTCCGCAGCGCAATGGTGCGCAATCTCGAAAAAGGAAACACATTTAGTTGAAATCATGAGAAATCATCCTAAACTCTGGTTTCCAAAGGTTGAAGCACGCATGACAGTTTCGGTCTATCAACTGGAAACGTTACCCTTCATCTCCTCAGATGCTGGCCCAAAGTTTGGGTACAATAGTCATCAATGGTTCCCTTCAGCTTGCACCACAGAGCCTGCATTTGAGGACCAGTCAAAGGTCCGGGAGAAACGCAAGTCCCCTTGTAACAGATGGTGGCAGCACGGCACAACTTGTTGACGCAGCTTCGTACGTCTTCAAAGTCCTTGTTCTCAAAGTCTTTTCCAAAAAGAAAAATGCCCAATGCCAAGGGCCCAGGTCCAAGCACTGCAACAGGGTCTGCCATGTAGTCTTCTATGGCTTCATGCAAGTTTGGCTCCATGTCAGCAGCAGCAATGCCGCTAAGGTGCACGGCGTTCAACACTGTTTCGGCAATATTTTTAGCAATGAAAGGACCATGCCCATGCAAGCCCTGCAGAACTTGCACCATCCCGTAATAGTCCTTCGTCATTCGGAGCTGCTCGACAATAGTTGGGTGTGAGAACTGGGACCACAGGTTCGCAAGGCACACGCTTGCTTTCGTGGAATTGAGTCCTCCAAGCTTACTCATTTCCTGTGTGAGCTGTTGGGTCCAAGCGATGGAATCTTGAGCAGCTATGAAAATGCCCAGCTGGTCAGGTTTTGCCAAGGAATGGAAGCCCAGGTAGTTTGAATGGAAAGGTAAAAGGAGCGTAACTGCACTTTGCTGCCGAAGCTTCCCAAAAGCTATTAAGGTAATCCAGTCAGAAACAGTGAGGTACCCGCTTTCATCACGCTGACTTGTCACTTCCCGTAACCATGCCGCAGTGGCCGCTGTGAAAGGATCTAGGAGAGTGGGTTTCAGCGGATGGATTCGGGTACAAAACATGATCTCCGGCAAAGAACAATGGGTGCCTACGTAAGCGCGGCAAGATGGCCTCAAACTTTGTAGCTGGCAGGACGAAGGGGCCTTTAGTTTCTTCATGCCATTGCGAGCAGTGGCGAAAGTGCAAACAGCTTTGTGATACATGCGCTTTCTGTCTACTTTCCCAAATGCCAGTGCCACCTCTGCCCAGTCTACGGCAACTTCCTTGTGGCTATCCATCAAGGAGCGCGTCAGGTAAAACACGATTGTTGCCACTGTTAGGAATGTGACAAGACTGCGTGCATCCCAAGCCTTTGTCTTGAATTCGGGTCTGTCAAGGCCCAGCAGCTTGCGAACTTTTGTCGGTGTTCTGTTGTGGCCTGGTGTTACTTGCATATTTTTTCTCTTGCGGCCTGCGCCAGGCCGTCTGCCGCCATGGCGGCGCTGTTGACCAGCGGCAGATTTTCCCATGCCCCAAGTGGAAGACCGGAGCAAGTCTCTAGGTACCGTCTTGCAAATGGTTCTAGGATGTCCTTGCAAGCATCATTCTGCGCTGAAATATTAAACAACTGGGAACAAACTTGCTTCGGCTTATCATGTAGCTTGCATGTTGCGTGGCTACGGTCCCTTCGGGAGCCGCTTTGCTTGTAAGCACCAGTCTTGCGGTCTAGATAATGCATATGGGCTAGAAAACTATCCGTCAACACAACTCCAGATTTCAAGTACGATTCCTTGCAACATGGTTTGTCGCTGGCGTGCCTCGATGGAAAGCTGACACCTGGCGACACTGGCATGAAAAGCATGAAAGCCTCTAGGACCCCACAAGCCAATGCAACTCTAGGAAAGATACCCAGAAAGGAAGGCCTCTGCTTAGAATCCAATTCGCATCAAGAAAGCAAGAGACTTGTCAGAATCACTTTTTTCGGCGCAGCAAGTCTGTTCGACTTGTGTTTTCGTCGGCTTAGCGACCTTCCCCAGAAAGTCATAAGCCAACTCCGCTAACTTCTTGGAGACAAATTTACGCATGTCCAAAAGACGAATGACATGCGACCGCGAGTGGGCGACCTATGGTACTGTGGCTACAACAGCCGGAACACTCACCCAAGGCTCGCAAAATTCTAATTGAGCATCATTGCCACGATGTTCTCTCAGGTCAGGAATGTTCTCTCAGGTCAGGATCACGGGAAATTTTCTTGACCCAGCCGCAACTTCTTGACCCACTCACAAGCAGTGGCGTCTTGAGCAATCTCAGACCAAGATCTCTTCTTGAATTTCAAGACCTCATGTCCACCACCTGAACAGTCGGCACCGGGCCTGCCCGCCCACTCGATCAGCTTCACATGCTGGAGCTTGTTGACGGCAGTCAGAAGCATCTGCACTGGCTGGCCTCGCTGGTTCTTCTCCTCGACTGCCCTTGGCTTCTGAGAGTCCTTTCGTTTCCATCCACTGATTCTCGCCAGCTTGTGCTTGAGTTTGCCTCGCAGTTCTTTTGATGTTTGCACTGTTGCCGTATCCCCTGCATCAGTCATGACCCACCGCATGATGGTCTCCTCCACATCTAGCTTGGCTGAAGGACAGGCATCTGGAAAGGTCTGCTCCCCGGCTCCCCCACCAGCTCCCCCTTTGATCTCAGGACTTTGGAGCAGCTGGAAATATTGGAGCTGCCTGAGCCAAGCATGCAAAGCGTACTGGACGTCAATGACATCGATGAGGTTCTCGTAGGGGTTGGGCTGGATGCGGGTCAAGCTTGCAAGGAAAGCGCGGCACTTGTTCACCGCATTGGCCCAACGCAGCACGTCGGTATCTGCATAACACAGCTTTTGGAGCCAAGCAGCAGGCAGGTCGGGATGCATGTCCTGGAACTCTTCAATGGCCTGTAGGACTTTGCGCAGCCACTTCTGCGCGAAAGCATTGAGCACAATGCGGCAGGGTCCAGGACCATGGGGAGCATCCCCGGCTACCTCTCCAGCATCCTTCTCCTCATCAGCTTTCTGCTAAGCCGGAGGCAGGCGAGAAGCCAGCCATTGCATCAGGGACCGCAGCAGATCCTTGCTGCGGTCTTTCATCTGCAGAGGAAATTGCTGACATACGTGAGTCTCGAAGACAACATTGAAGCGCTTTTGGAAGCCGAGGTCAGCAGAAGCAGAACCTGTGAGCACTTCAAGGGTCGGACCTATCTGCCCGTACACCAAATGGTAGAAGGCATACATATCGTGCTGATCCCGCACTTGGCCGGTGATCGACCGATCTGGCTCAGAGTGGCACCACTTGTTGACGTGGCTCTTTTGAGCGAATTGGCTCGGTGGAATCCCGTCGCCACTTTTCGACGTTCGGTACGTCTCCGTGACTTCACTGGTGGCCAAGCCTGTCCTGCTGAAGTTGTACAGGTTGTTTCGATGACCACGCAAGGTGCCGCTGTTGGAGAAAGCTTCCTTGGCCTGGGCATACTTGGGAATGCCAGGAGCTCCCAACAAATCATCTGTGAGAAACTGATGCAGGGAGGTCTTGCGGCAGCTGGGAGGAGCGGCAAAGAACGAAGGGATGGCTGTGGTCCTGCCATGGTTTTCGTCCCGTTGGATTGAAATCCGTGTGCCTTCATGGTGCAGCCAGCCTACACCTGCCATGAGCCCTTGACACAAAGCTTCTAATGGCCAGCCTTCTGCTTTCCCGATGACCCGAATTGCTTGGAACATGGGCTTGGGCAACTGCAAGTGCAGCTCGAACCGGGGATCATTGGCAACATCAGCAACACTTTCAGGATTCCCCTGGCACACTTCTTCCAAGGCTTTGATGATGGTAGTCTGAAGCTCATGGATGTTCCGGCAATTGGCGAAGAGATCCTTGGGCTCCAATACTTCTGACAGGGCCTCCGTTGTGGCCACTGCACGCAAGGTCTCTCTGATACTCTCCAATGGGTCCGGTAAAGGCTCGTCATCTGCTGAAGGCAAACGGCACTCGTAGTTGAGGCGCTCGCATTTGGCCACCGGGCTATCTCCATTGGGTTGGGTAGCAGGGAAAAAATCCTCTTCACTGTCCCTACCCCCCAGACCATTCACTTCTTGCTGCGCGCTGGCATCCATTGGGCTCCCACAGCGCTCATCTTCGCATGCGCCTTCTTGGCATTCATCTCGCACACTGGTTGGGCTGTCACAGCCGGCCCCAAAGAAGTCCTCCTGCGCTGCCTGTTCTTCGCGCGCAATTCTCTCAGGCGTGCTGGCATCTTCGCCCATCTCAGTCGACATCTGGCGTGTACGAGGCTACGGTCCCGTAGGGAGCCGCTCTGGGGGGTGAAACGTTTGAAAGTGAAAAATGGATCTGATAGAGCCGAAGCATGCAAGCAGTTTACCATGAAATGCTGCTACGCTCCAGACCAAGATTGACCTAATGACCGGCGGCTAGCTCAGCACTACTGAAGTTGAATTCAGTTTTGCAAATGCCATTGGCCTGGCTGACTTGTCCGCTGCCCAAGCAAGTGCGCGGCCTCATCCGCACAAAAACAAACCCGCAGAAGCTTCAGATCAGTCATTTGCATAGCTCTATGTTTGAGAAGAGACTCTCAGAACGATGTGCTTGACAAGCGTCATCCATCTGATGCGTGGGTTGAAGAGTAAATTCGAATCTAGCATCACCACTGTGTGTGCGTGTGTGACAATGGTAAACAATTGATCCAACAATCTGACAGCTGGTTACGGTCGTGAAAGCCAGCATGCGGCATGACATGGCAAAACAACAGCTAAGCAACCCTATGCACACCTGTGACGTGAAACCATGTAAAGCCAGCATACACGAGGCTACGGTCCCGTAGGGAGCCGTTCTGGAAATGAAACGTATGGACCCGAAAACCTTCTCCTCGATGGCGAGCAATTTCGCTTGTCCGTAGTCGCACGGGCTCTTCCCAGTCACTGTCCAGGCCTTAGCCACGCGAAGAAAAAGAAGGGCAAACATATGGAACTAGACGACGGATGGCCCGAGAGCGTAGAGGAGCACAGTGAGAGGTGTAAGAATGAAAGGTGTAACTGTGCAGATTGTATAGCGTGAAGCATAAATCAAGAAATATATTATGATGCCTCAAAGAAATGAGATGTGTAAATAAGAAGATCTGTGGTAAACATGTTTGGAAAAGGTGCTACATATGAAGAAAAGAGATGCAATGAGCAACGACAAACAAGTTTGCACACAAACACTTCTACACGCAAAGAATTTTACACAGAAGACCTTTTACACACAAACACCTTTACACAGAGACACTTAGACACAGACCCTTTTACACACAGAAGCTTTGACACACAGACACTTTTACACACAGACGCTTTTACGCACAGACGCTTCTATACACAGACCCTTTTACCCACAAACACTTTTACACACAGACCCTCTTACACACAAACACCTTTGCACAGAGATGCTGTTTCACACCAACACTTTTACACACGGACCCTTTCACACACAGAGGCTTTCACACGCAGACGCTTTTACACACAGACACACACACACAAGGCTGCAACTACAACGTTACAACGACGCTCGGCACAAAAACATCTTAAGCAGTCTTACATGATTCAAAATAGGGGAGCTGGAAAATTCTACAACTCCAACTACAGCTACGACAACAGCTACAATACATTGCACTACATTACACTAATTATATACACTACACTACGCTATGCTACACTACACTAATTACACTACACTACACTACGCTACGCTACGCTACACTGCGCTACACTACGCTACACTAACTACAACCACAGCTGCAACTACAACTGCACTACTTTGCGCTACGCTACACCAGACTGCACTACACTAGACGACACTACAGCACGCTACACTAGACTACGTTACAGCTCACGACACTACACGACACTACGCTACATTCATTGCACCACACAACTACTACAACTGCAACTTCACTACACTGATTACACTACACACAACTACAACTCCACTACACCACAACTAGAACTACAGCTGCACGACACCACACTACATCCAGCAGTTGTGGCTGCAACCACTCCAAAAAAAACAGAACTCGAACCACCTTTCGGTCAATCAGTGGATTCGCTCTGCCACCCATGCATCACATCAACTCACCTCTCCTATAGTGTCCTATCCTTGAAACTTCCGCCACCGCCTTGTGCGGTACTAATTACTGGCATTCATTAATAATGCCACCCCCCTTATATGAAGCACCAAATTCCCATCCCCTCTATTTCTAGGGGGTGTTTCAGGGGGGAGAAGTAAAATCGCCATTTCCCGTACATCCTAACATCCGCCGGCCCTGAGGCCCTGGCTTCCAGACTTTCACGCGACTGGTCTCTTGAGCGTTCCACTCCGCACGCCACACCTGGCAACCAGCATCTTCAGGTGCAGCTGCCATGGTCAGGGATCCAGAGCCTCCATCTTCTCATCTAATTGAAACTCCTCAGCCGAAAATGCCGATTGTGCGAGCGCCCCAAAGCACCCTAACATGAAAATGCTTGGTATATGGCCTGGATGGTAAATGGATGTTCATCTCAAAAAAAAATGTTATTGCTGCTATTGTATTGCCTGGAACTGGCCTAGGTTTTGCCCCATCTGTCACACACCAATCCCATCCTAAGCTGGCGCCCTGGTCTGAGCCCTCCGGGCGGTGCGCCAATCAAAGGCCTCTTGAAGCATCTTCAAGGACTGCCTCGGGTGCAGAGCTGCATCTGCATCCGCGGCTGGTTGAGCCATCTCCAAGTTATGAAAGTCTAACCCGGCTTCAGGATGCCATTTTTTTTGGGACAGGAAAATAAAAATCATTGAGACCACATTCTTCAGAGCAAGCACCAGAGGTTCCAGACTAGTTCCCTCTGGGGTTCCAGGCTCCTGGTTCCAATTCCGCGCTCTCAAGTATCGCAACAAAGTGCCCAGAGTTGCATGGCATGGAGCTGTTGAATTGTCAGGCGATAGTCTGGTCAACGTGACTGAGTAACCGGCTCGTTCTCATCAGATTTAGGTGCCCAAACCCAAGGCTGTTTCAGTGCCCCCCTGGGCACGGGCGTGACAGAAGGGGCTCCATTTTTCTCCAGGTATCCAACTTAACACCCAAAAGAACTCCACAAAAAAGGAAAATCATGGAGTTTCCGGGTCCTTGGTTTTCTAGACACATGGAAGCAGCTCAAGAAATTCTGATCCCACAAGACTTGGATGGTTTTACTATGGTCCTTTCTCTACCCCATGATGCATTACAATTTCCTCCGAAAAAGACTTCCTGCCTCGCAGCGTTCTCACCAGTGCAGTGCCGGCGACGGCAACAAAACATGGGAGGTTTCTTCTGGGCCTTGCTGTGATGGCTGGTAGGTGGGATATGGGCTACTTGGGGCAGTATTACATCTTCAAGTTTCTGACCCATCCCCCAGTCCTTTCCAACAGCAGCAACTCCAATGCCCCGAAAAAATGAGGCATTTCTGGTATATCAAGAGCTACATTATAACTACACATAAGAAAGGAAGGGACGCGCAACCCTGGATACCCTGAGTCCAAAATCACAAACTCCCCAAGCATGTTTGCCCACCTCGCCGTTTCGCGGGCTTTCATGCACCTGAACCAAAGCTTGCGGCAGGAGGGCCAAAATCTGGATCGTGGATGCCAGAACCCCAATAAGCTGATACTAACCCTATACATACTCAGCTGTATGTCTCCTCTGAGGACCCCAGTCAAGAACCTTGCGTGAGTCCCTTGATGTGGTTATACTGAATATAGCTTGATATAATCACCAAGGACGGTGACCATGCACGGGCTAAATGGGAGCCAGTTCCACCAGGCTCCACCCTTTGCGCCTCCTGGCAGCTCTCAGGGTTCCGCAGGGACTCGGGGCAAGCCAACACTTGCTGAAAAACCCCTGGTTTAGAATTAGATCATTGGATCTATTCTTTGTGGTCAAACAAAACCGTTTCCGTTCCCATGAAATCACCACTAGAAGTCCGCTTCCGCAGAGACTTACCATGTCCACAGGTAGTAGAAAAACTGTCATCGCCATGGAAGCTGCAAAAATGACCACTCGCTGGTGCAGTTTTTCTGGCCTGAAGCAAGTCTCGCTTTCTCTCCAATCTCATCCTAGGATGTGGTGGCAGTTCAGCTACAGCTCAGCATCGTCCGAATTCCAAGGTTTTAGATTTTGAAATGTTCCTAGCCATGTTGTGCTTTCATGGTCACACGCACAAAACTGCAGCGATCTCAGGATGTCACCCTTTGATCTTGTCATCTTCGCATCCGAGAATGGGCCAAAAGTAGTTGAAGCAGCTTGGGTTTTCATGATGCAGCAGTGCAAGTTGCGGGATGGCCCGAAACAAAAACTCCTCGAAACCAAAAACCTCTTGGAAATGGTCCAAGTCTTTTTGAATAGAAGCGCTTCATTTTATGAAGCTCTTTCAAATCGTCTTGGGGAAATACCTTTCGTCATGCTCCAACTGAATCACATGCCTCACAATCATTGTTGACAAACTGCTGAACCATGTCTGTGTAATGTTGTTTTTTTCCAACTAGCTCTTGAGACTGAGCGAAGGTCAGCTTGGCTATGAACAGAGAAGAGCCCCAAAGTTTCTGCATTTTGACCCCAGCGCAGTCAAATCTTTCAGGCTACTCAGGATGGGTTTTCAATTTCTAGCAAACCCAGGCATATAACCATAGGTTGGGTTCCATATCTCCTTGTCACACCGGGGTTCCTCTTTAGGGGTTCCTCTCAGCCAAGCTGATTTTGGCTATTTCCGCTTTCAATTGTTTCTTTCCGTTCATTGTGTTCTTCCTTTCGTTTCAACGTAATGTTTCCCTTCCGTTCATTGCCTCCTCCCGTTCGTTTCGCCTCTTCCTTTCCATGCGTTACTTATGTCCTTTCGTTCCATGTCTTATATTCCGTTCGTTACTGCTTCCCATTTGTTGCAACTCTTCGCGTCGTTTCAACTCTTCGCTTCCGTTCATTGCGTCTTCCTTGCGTGTCACCGTTTCCCTACCATGCGTTACTCCGTCCGCTCGTTTCAAGCCTTAAATCCCGTTCGTTTCTTCTTCCCTTTCGTTTCAACTCTTCCCTGCCATTTGCTCCGTCCTTACTTCTGTTTTAATCCTTCCTGTGTCGTCTCAACTCTTCCTTTCCGTTCGCTGCGTCCTTTCTTTCATTTCAGCTTTCAATTTGTTCTTTCCGTTCATGGTGTCCTTCCGTTCGTTTCAACGCAATGTTTCCCTTCCGTTCATTCCCTCCTTCCGTTCGTTTCGCCTCTTCCTTTCCATGCGTTACTTCTGTCCTTTCGTTCCGTGTCTTATATTCCGCTCGTTACTGCTTCCCATTTGTTTCAA
>Ga0126342_10008436_pt1 | contig 18470 bp, 14 predicted proteins | sample Cyp1metagenome_FD_92528 | JGI IMG/M metagenome (GOLD analysis project Ga0126342, IMG submission 92528) | Coral microbial communities from Lord Howe Island, Old Settlement Bay, Australia - Cyphastrea 1 metagenome | ecosystem: Host-associated > Invertebrates > Cnidaria > Coral ...
ATGCAAAATGACAAATTCAAGTTCCAAACCGTTGCAAACACTAGGCAAATGGTACCAGCCAAGAAATCAAAAAAAAAATCCCAAACCTGCTCAAAAAAAAAATCCTAAAACTATTTCACACCCATTTTATAGGAGTGGGAGGGGCGGTGTCAATGGGCAATGATATTGTAAATACCGTATCATACTGTAAGATATTCAAACATACTGTAATCGAATAAGGAATCAACACTGTTACCCAATCAGTTTTGTGCAGGGTTGAGCCTTTAAAATGGAGATCCAACCACTCTTCTAAAAAATGGTTCCCAAGGTTTTTTTTCTTGAAAGGTGCCAGCCCAGATCCAAACGTGAAACCACATTTTGGGCCTTGGAAATAGCGTGTTCTATTCAATTCAGTAAATTATTTTTCTCCTGATCATTGGGACTCAGAGTGTTTTGCTATCGTGGATAATCTTTTGGAAGTAGTGGTCAGTGTCCGGCTGGGTTTTCATTTTACAGGAGTGGGAGGGGGGAATGTCAATGGGCAATGATAGTGCAAATTAAATACTGTAACAGAACAAGTAATCAACACTGTTAACGAATCAGCTTTTAGCAGGGCTGCTCCTATAAAATGCAAATCCAACCACTCGTCTAAAAAATGGTCCCGAAGAATTTTTTTGCTTGAAAGGTGCCAGCCCAGATCCAAACGTGAACCACATTTTGGGCCTTGGAAATACCGTTTTCTATTCAGTAGGGGGGTCTTTTTCCTGATCACTGGGACCCAGTGTTTTATCCTATAGTGTATATACTTTGTATTTATGTATTTATTTATATGACGGGTGGTCAGTGTCAGGCTTGGTTTTCATTTGATAGAAGTGGCAGGGGGGTTTGTCAGTAGGCAATAATAGTGTAAATACTGTAACATATTGAAACATACTGCAACCGAATAAGTAATCAACAGTGTTACCCAATAAGTTCAAATCACATCAAACAGTATGTTGATCCAAGTGAAGCACAAATACTTCGGTGTGAAGTGATGCGAATAATTGAAAATAGTAGTGCGTGTATCTAAATCAATAAATTACCAGGATTAAATGAATAAACAAATAAATAAACAAAACAATACACACACACATATATATATAATTATATATAATAGTAATAATTAATAATGATAATAATAATGATAATGATAATGATAATGATAATGATTATATATATACATAATTATATGAATGTTTCTGAGCCTGGCCATGCTGAGGCACAGCTCCACTTGGATCAGCTCCTATAAAATGCAAATCCAATTCCCCCTCTATAAAATAGTCCCCAAGTATGTTCTTTTGTGGAATGGTGCCAGCCCAGATCCAAAAAGTGAAACCAAACTTTGAGCCAGCCTTGCAAACCCAGTTTTCTATTCTATAGGGGGGTTTTCTCCTAATCACTTGGACGCAGTTTTTCATTCTATAGTGGATAATTTGTTCAACGTGACGGCCAGTGTGAAGCTGGATTTTAATGTATTTTAATTTTATAGGAGTGGCAGGGGGCTGTTAACTTGGCGGGGTTTCCATTTTATAGGGAAAATCCCCCCTCGTCGGGTTTTCGATTCAGTTAACTGAACACCCAGGTTTGGTTCGAATTCCAACAGGGATTGAACTCATATGAACCATCAATGCTACTGTCGTCGCATGTTTTTCCTCTGGGAGAGGGATCAAAAAAAAACAAATATAACAAATAGGGATCAAAAAAAAACAAACAAGGATCAAAAAAAAAACGAGAAAGGAAGGAAGGAAGGAAGGAATGAACCAAATCCCCATTCCTTCCTTCCTTCCTTCCTTCCTTTCTCGTTTTGTTTTTTTTGATCTTTGTTTGTTTTTTTTTGATCCCTATTTGTTTTGTTTGATCCCTAGTTGTTTTTTTAATATATCTATTTGTTTTTTTATCCTCTAGCCTGTTGTGGCCATGAGGCAATGAAGAGTAAAAACAAATCGTGCGTGTTCTGTTTCAAGTGCATATGCTGAGTTGATGTACTGTACTACTATGATTGTACCGCTATGTAAATCCATGTGACTATGTGTTGACTTTGCGCTCCTTTGCAGGCGGCATTTCTGCGGTTGTTTTTGCTCAGCTGGATCCTTAAGACTCTTGGGTTGCTGTCTCGAAGTATCTTGTACAGGTTCGGATTAAGGATCGATGCGGTATGTAGTATGGCGAAAGATTGCTAGACAGCCGATAAAATTCACAAACCAAAAACTACGAAGTGCCAAGAAAATCAAGAGAGAGAGACAGATCAGACAGTCTGTGCACATCCATAATTTGACATTTGACTGTGCTCGCTGCAAAGGCTTCGGCCAACAAATGGTTCAAATGGATCGCTTGCCGTTGACTCCGTGGTCGTAACGAACAAAGGCTGTGGCTATGCCAAAGACATGAGTTTGGTTCCTAAGGCTGGGATGGAATCCCTTGACGCTTGATGATGATCTTGATATTTTGATATATTTTGATGATCTTGATGGTTGTAGTGCGTTCATTATGTTTCTTGGCGAAAACAAGAGCATCATTGGACTCGTTGGACGTGGATGCAACAGTATGAATTCTCAAGAAGTATTTTTCTTCCAAGAAGTATTTTTCTTCCGTTGTTTTGAAATCGGATGTGCAAATAGATATTGCATTCACAGTTTTCATGCAAAGCATCCAATGTTTTGTTCAATAGTTGCATTTTTGCTGCCTTCACTGTTTCGCACAGAAAAAATATGTATGGTTCTTGATTCATCCTTCCCTTTGGCATTTGCCAAAGTATCTTCTCTTGCAGCAGGTCCCAAATGTTCAAAGGATGTATTTTGGTACCTACCTATATAATTTTGAAATACTGTATAATCATATGCTATAATTTTACATAATCCCCCCAGTGAAAATTTTATATCTGTATATGAATAAATAAATATATATATACATACTCACTATCTATCTAATCTATCTATCCATCTATCCATCTATCCATCCATCCATCCATCCATCGATCCATCGATCCATCGATCCATCCATCCATTTATCCGTCTATCCATCTATCCATCTATCCATCTATCCAGCTATCCATCTATCCATTTATCCATCTATCCATCCATCCATCCATCAATCAATCAATCAATCAATCAATCATGTATATATGTGTATATATATATACTATGGGCCATAGTATATATATTACGTTATTAATTCAATTTCTGCAATGTAAAAGGAGTGGCTTTCATTTATGGTGTGTTTTGTACTGTTTGCTTGCTTCTTGAACGTGTTTGACTCTATATATATACACAAAAAATGGTAACCACACTCGCACCTATACAATATGCAGCAACTCCTAGGTTGACAATGTCCGATATGTCCGCCCAAGACCGTCAAAGTATAGTTATTGTGTCGTTCTGTATGTTAGATAAACTATGATGTCCTATGATGTCCCTTGTTTCAATGTTTCAGATGTTGTCCCATTTTCTCCGCGTTATCCTGGTATTCCGTTCTAGGCTTGGAGATGTTGTTCTTGATAAGTTTTCCTTGCACGTTATTTGTAATTAGGGATAGCACATTTAGATACTACCCTTCTGGTTCTCTTGAAACAACTTGTGTATCACATAGATCTCCTTCAAGAGTTTCGGATTGAAATGTACTAGTTTTATTAACACACTTTAATCCGAAATTCATCAATCAAATCACATCACCTTTCTGCCCACTACAATTCTAATCCCTCCATGTGGTACCGTATCCACGGATGAGGTGCTTTGCGACAAAGCTCTTCCCCTAACAACTGGCACTGAAAACCATAGTCATAGAATATTATATTCTGTGGGACTAATCAGGGCTGGCGTCTCAAAGCATTGCATGGCCGTGCCATGCAATGCTGTGTGAGAGCTTCGCTCCGCAGGTTGTGCTGCCGGCTCTTCGGCGAGAAGGAATTCTTTATCCAACGGGACCAAACCAGAGACATGTGTTTTAGATGTTAAAGCAGACAGAGGGTGTTTACAGAAGCAGTCCACTGCGTTTGCACAGGCTGAAAAGAGTATGAATCGTCGGTAGTCGGGGGGTGGATACTTTAAACATCTTTAAACCTGCTGGGACTGGACTAGAAGGGTTTTAGTCGCCTTGCATCATGTTCCTTGTGCAGCTTGACTCTTTCATTCGAAGGGCTAGTGGTCAAGTGGCCGGAGTGTGAGAGGAATAGACGTAGGCTCTCAGGGTTGACTGAGGCAGACTTGAAGATGCTTCGTGCTCCGAACCTGACTGTCCAGCTAACTCGGCCTGCCCGTCTCGCGCGCATGCGGGAGAAAGAGGCTTTGCTCGGCATTTGTGTGTGAGGTAGTCAACTGACTTACTATTCATACCTTTTTCCAATCAGCCCAAATCAGCCCCCATAAAACAAAGTCATACACACACGCACCCTTGGTTTGATGAGGAAGCTGTTGCTGTTGCAATGTGAACCATTGTGATGCTGATGATGCACAATTGACTTGATGACGATAGCACCGCGACCTGCTTGTAATGGGCAATGGATATGACAATGCTGCGGAGAAGCAAAGCTGTTGGCCTTGCCAGTTATTTGGGAACCATATGGTTTGCAAGAGGAAACTTGGGGAGAAAAAACATTTTGTGCCATTTATGTTCAGAAGAATGTGTTCAGAAGAATGCTTCGACCTTGCATAGGCCCCTCCTGATCAATTGAAGAGCGGCTGAGCGGCATTGTGCTGTACTTCTTGGATTTGCCAAAAATGCAAAAGCGGGAGTATGCAGTATGTAGGAGTGCTGTCTGCATCCTCGTTTGTTCACTGTCACTCCACAAACTTTTGGGCTCCTAACATTTGGCATTTGGGCGAGTGCAAAACACCTTCAGACTTTAGAGCGTCCAAGCCTTATCAAACCTTCAGGCAAGATGACAAATCTTCTTCCACCGTTGCTGGGAAGCAAGTTGGCCCATGACAGTGGCACCAGCTGGCACCACGTTGGCACCACTAATCTCCAAATTCCTAGAAGTGGACATCACTTGTCCTTGAGACTTGTAGGTTCAAACTGACTGTAGAAGAAGGAACATGAATGAACCGAATGTTCTTTCTAAGACATCAGCTGAAGCTATTATTTCTGGTTGACCAGTTGTGCTGGCAAGCTTGGTTTAGGATGTCCTTTCCAGAGTAGCTCTCTTGTTCTGAGGTTTCTTCTTCCTGTGTACAATGCCAAACTTGACCGCCTGGTGCGGACCTAGACGGGTATGGTTCTTATCATATCTATTCATATCTGATGAAGTTACCAGATGGTCTCTTGCAATATGTTCCAATATTTATTGTACATGAGAAGAGCTTGATGTTTATGTCACTCGGCATTTGGCTGTGTAGCCAGTCAGCGGAAGATGAGACATAAATGCTGTATAATACAGTATACTACAGTATAATACAGTATAGTATAATAGAGTAACAAGCTGTCAGAAACTGTCAGAAGTTTAGGTCTGTTCAGCTTCTTTGCCGTCGGATATGGCCTGCCTGGGAAGGTGCCAGATCAGAGTTTGCCTTTGACACCAGATCCAACGCCACCAGAAGAGGGAAGGCGTTTGGACGAGGTTTTCGGCACTGGAAGGCCTAAGTGCTAGCTGCTAGCATGATGTTGCTGAGATGCCTCAGATTGGTGTGGATGTATAATCATGATTAATCATGTGCATGTCATTGGTCACCAGCGCATTGCCAAGAGCCATTGGCTGGCCATGCCTTGTATGTCATGGTGACAGCCTTGTCTCCGCATTGCTGATCAGATTCTTTGCTGATCAGTTTTGCACAGGATTATGGATTTGGATATATATATATATATACATACTCTATATATATACTATATATATATATATTTGGATCGATTTTTACTGATGATATAGAATCTATTGATGGGATGGCGCATTGCAGGCAAGTGGACCGATTTCGGGCTGACTTTGTTTTTGCCGAGCTCCGTGGATGTGGTGGATTTGGTTTCTATCGGTTTCGATTATTTTTGATGCAACTTTTGAATTGGCTCTCAATATCTCTCAATGCTACACAGTACCTTAGATTCCCTTAGATGTCACTTATCTTTTGATTGAAACGCCTGGGAAACTCGCAAGCTCGTTTGGCCATAGCAGGAAACGCTTGCATCAATCTTGATGGAGTGCATCAATCTTCAAGTCAGTATTCTTGCTTGTGAGGTTTGATTCGACATATGGTCCGGTTGGAATCTCGCCATTGGAGCGAGAGCGGCAACTCTTCCCCTCGGACTATTTCCGACTCATGGCCTCTGGTGCTTTAGCAAGTGTGGTGAGGACAGAAAGCTCATGACAGTCCCCATCCAACTGTTGCCGTCTATCCTAGCTAGCAGATGCTAGCAGAAGAGTGTAAATTTCATGGAAGTTTGCCTTGCTGAATTGGAAGATATTGGAAGGCTGACGTGGCTTTTGCAAGCTAAGAAAGCTATGCTTATGATGCGCTTCTAGATTCCACGTCCCTAAAGTCAGGTCAACATAAGCCAGCTGTATCGGTGGTATCAAGCAGTGCTTTTGCTTGTTGGATCTTTTGGGAGGACAATCCTCTTTCTGCCAGTCCAGACTGTGAAGGTGCGCCAAATGCAACAAGATGTGGGGTGAAGTTTTTGTTTTTGAACAGTGTTGCTGCAAGGTTTTGCATCATACATTTCTATACATTTCTGCATATCAGATGTTCACTTATCTTTGGTCTGGTTTTGTTTGGGGAAGTGGGGAAATCTTGAGTTCTCCCCCTACACCAAAGTCTTTGATTATTTTGTTTCGAGGTTGATGATGCCTCTTTGGAAGTACTGAGTGCAGGTCATTTCAGCTGTTTAGTTTTTATCCAGGGGGTTATCACCCCGGGTCAGATGTCAGGATTGAATCAATCCTGATGCCATGTTGGCTGGGCTCCCACCACTCCCACCCTGGTTTATCCAGGGGTTCCCCCACAAAAAATCATCCTTCAGAGTGATCACTCTGTGCTCATCTGTGCTCACAGGATCAATTTCAATCAATTTCAACAGATCCAGTTGTGTTTGATGGGGGAGATTTGGCGATCAAGCTGATGGTCCGATGTGTTTTTTCAACTATTTGATGGTCCGATATGGTCCGATGATCCTGGTAGATCAACCAGTTGTCACATCCATCCCCATTTACCAACGTCGTTCGGGGATAGATTGAAATGAAAGCGTTGCATTTAGGGCGGGCATGTGATCACATGGACGTTGCGAGAGCTTGATTGTCATGCATATTCCTTGGTTGGATTGTCACATGTGTTTTTTGCATTTGTTTGAATGATTTTGTTAAAGTTACCGAAATATGAAAGCCTACATGACATGGGCGAAGTCAAGTGCCATACACTGACGGCATGACACCATAAACTGCCATAAACCATGAAACCATCGCATGAAACCATCTACTGACGCTTTAAGCACCTTCACCGTTGACTACAGAGGGCATCCTGCTTGTCTCGAGTTTGTGCGTTTGCTTGTTCATCATGCTATTTAGCAGTATGTAATAGTATAATATATATATATATAATTATATATATATATGTATGTATAGCAATGTTTGCTGGCATGGTTGATGTTTGTTCGTTCTGTCTTCAGTTCGTTGATTGCAAAAGAGGCAAAGAACTGGTTGACTCAGCAACCAAATGACTGACTAAACTATGCTTATGACATTAACTATGCATATATAATTTGTAGGTATATATATATATAATTATTCTTAGTGTTTTGCATGTTTGTCTTTCAAATTTGTACTGGGGATCGCATGTCGGTGTCCCTGGGCGATCCATGAATTTCATCCATTCACCGATCGTTTGTCGTACTTCATCCATACGTCTACGTGTCTGTTCTCAGATATGATCATTGTCATGTACCATACCAAAAATACCAAAAAGCGCACAGCAAACTGAGGTCCGCATGCAGACAAATCCTGATCTTGGACAAAGAGGCTTCATTCCTGCTTTGAAGTATGTCGCAACGCCCTCTGGCAGCTGGGGAAGATTCTATATTATGTTTCAAATTGAGGGCTATAGTCTCACCCATGTCCACCTCAGAGATGGCGTATGGACCGGCATGGAAACCTATGGCAGTATTTGTCGCTGCTTCGGCCCGCTGTATTATTTGGTCCTCCTTGTTCAGACGTCCTGATGATCTGATGACCTTGTCGCAGCTAAGGTCAGAGCCGAGCAGCAATCTGTTCCGTGGCATAGTGCCCCGGTGTGCGGTTTCTGTTTTTCAACCCGACCAGACTATGATGACTATGATTACCCTAGTTCAGATGCCCCACTGTGAATCAGGATCGGTCCAAACATTAAACAGACATAATGACATAAACAGACGAATTATATATGTGTTTCAATTTGTTCAATCACGTTTATCACAGATCATGAGCCCCAAAACAAACACAGGCTGTGGATTCGTTTAAAGATCAAAGGCATTCAAAGGTTATGAAATGTTTCAAAAGAGGACGTGGAGTCATGATAGGTACGTAGGTAGGCAACAGGAAAACAGTCTCTCTTTTTGCTCGAAGTGCAGTGTGTTGACGTTGTCGTGCCACAGCAATCTATTTGCTGCGCTGCTTTTAGGCGCTTTTGAGTTTGCTTCTGGTCTGTCCGATGGAATGTATCTTATAACGAATTCAACATGTTACGTTCAAACAGTCCTTGAACATTCCTGTTGCAGAATTTCAGGGTGTTAATGCCCAGGATTGTTTAAACTTAAAACGAATCCTGGTCGCAACACGTCGCACCCTTGTTTTTGAATTTCTGCGCCTTCTTGAGGATGTTGCTGTGATGTTCTCAGCCACATTTGGCTTTTTCAGCTTCGGCATCAAGGACACGAGTGCACGCCGTGTACGCATCATGTTTATCAAAAAAAACGTGCTATGCGAACTCAAAACCAGGAGTACCTCTCCCGAGAGCTTGTGTTGCTTGGATTTGTTGGGTCAGACGATCAGCTTGCCTTTTTCCGACCGTCTATCAAAGTAGGGTTCAAGCTCGAGTCAGAATGCTTTTGTATCCTTTTGTGCTATATATAATATATCTCTAAGATTCTCCAAGCACGCTTGGACTGCAGTCTTAAGGATCCAGTTTCCTGGTTTGAATGAGCTCTTTGCGGTTGTTTCTCGGCTCTCAAGTGATATCTATCCGTGGTGCGAGCTGAGTGTCATCTGAGTGTCAAAGCTGCATTTGTTTGACACTTGGTGCGTCCAAGATCCTCGCTAGCATCGCCAGCGTCGTTATCACCTTGTTCTTTGCCACTCCGTGGGAGGTACTGAGCTCTGGCTGCATGACACATGCGCGCATGACATCAGCATTGAACAGCATTGTAGATATTTTTTAGATTGCTTTTGATCTCTTTATTTTGCAGAGTATAATTATTTTATCTCAATTAAGCCACAAGAAATTATTTTTCCTAGGGGGTTGTCCTACAGCACTTTTGCGAAAGGGAAATTGCTTCGCGAAAGGTTGCAAAAGTCATGTTGTTGCTTCTTCATGACATGTTCGTCCATGTTTGTGAATCTTCAGAACAAAAAGGAACGCTCATTGTAACTGACTGTCATATAAAACGGGCACGTTTGGGCACCCAAAGTTCCCGAAAGAACCGCGAAAGAGCCGAAAAAGATCCACGAAAGAGCCGCGAAAGATGCAATGGGGCAAGTCCACCCTGCAAAGTCTCCACTCTTAAAGGCCATATGTTTATGGTGAAAGGCCCGATATGTCCTGTCCTTTCTGCTTTCTTTTCCTTTCCTCTTCCTCTCCTTCTACTTTTCTTCTTTCCATCCGCTCTCTTCTTTTCTATTCCTTTCCTCCTCCTCAGATGGGCGGATGGGCAGACACATTGCCAATGCCAGACTTAATCTTTCTCAAGTGACTACAGGCTTCCCCCTTTCACAAGAAAGGTCCGCGAAAGAGGTTGTTGTAGCATGGGTTTCACGAAAGCCACCGGGATCCGCGAAAGACCATTATAGGTTAGCATGTATTTTTTTGGTCATTTTTTTTTCAGTAAATTTTGTTGTTTCTGATATTTTGCAAAGGTTTCGCAGGCGCATGCTGGACTAAAAAGAAGTTTGCTCGGGATGCATTCTGAAGCAAATAATTGCGAACATGGGCTGAGGACTACCAAAATTATGGCTAGCAATGACCGCTATTGGGGATTTGGGCTTCTCAAAGATTTGGTGGCAAAGAACTTCCTAAAGGCAGGACATCGATCATGATTGGCTGGATGTGACAGGATACAAACTTGATGAAACGTGTTTGTTTATTTGGCATGTCGAGATGTGCTACTTGTTCAATCGAAATTAATCGGAGAGCATTCCTGAAGCGAAGCAAGAGAAGCTCAAATTTCTTTCATGTTGGTGCTTCTAAGCTGCATCAAGCTGCCTTTGCTATCACGGGACGAAATTATATAAATGAAATGAGGCCGCCCAGGAGCTGTATGAGGAATATTGGCTTTTGACCAGATGCTTGGACGGCTTGGACGTCTTGGATTCAGAGGTGTCGTGTTTCCAATTAGCATAATTCACTGTAGTATTCTAGAGGTGTCCGTGGATAAGTATTTTATACAATGGAATTGTCTTCCCAGGTCGATGGTCAAGTGGATTCAAAAACATCAGATGGACTTTGATTATATACATATTACCTTACATAACCAAGAATGGTGTCAGGTTCACAGATTAGAAAGAATGGAAGGCAATCAAGCTTGGCAATGGCCCTCACAAAGCGTTTTGATATTCAACGATTCTACCGACTGTATAGTAGTGGACCCATCATTCGCGTTGGTGATCGGTGCATTTTCTTTGACTCATGTGCCTGATTCCCAGTGACCTAGTTCTTTAAGCTGACACAAGCAAAACAATACAAAACTTTTTATCTCTGGTCCTTGTCCGGCAGTCTAGACAGGTTTCATGGCAATCAAAAGCGCAAAAAAAAATGCATTAAAGCGAATGAGAAGGTAGCAGTACAACGATGTACAACGGAGATGACGATGGAGAGCGAGATACGGAAATTGAGAAAAGAGAGGAAGAAAGACAACAGAGATTGAGATGCCACATGATGCCACTGTAACGAGAAAACACACAATTCTTCGCTTTGAGGCAAGGAGCTTGCCTTTGTGACGACCAAGTTCTTAATCTTCGACTCTTTGCGTGTCTCTTGGCGATATGCACTTGAAGTGGACCCGTCCCCTTTGCGAGTTTGCTGGAACCTTTATAATCGTCCTTACAAGCTTGAAATCCTACAGCACAGAGGCAAAATATATCAAAATATGGCAAAATCATTCAATTTCAGCTTATTTCAGACAGCTCAGTACCGTCAGGAAGCGTTGCTATTCTTCGTCCCAGCCTTTGTTGAGGTGGAAGCTTTGCAAGTTCACACTCTTTTGCACTGAATAGCAACATTCACACACCTGAAATCACACATGGTGGCCGAAGTTAAAAATTGAGAGCCAGAGGTCGTGTGCTGTTTAACATTGTTTAACGGCAAAAGTACACAAAAAGTAATTGTTGTATCCTGTCACCTTCTTGGGCAATCTTTTTTGCATGCTGGGCTGCCGTACACCACAGTGAGATTTGGAAAATTGATGTCAGTTGCCCGCCTATTGGTCCAATTCTGTTGGCATTCATTGATTGCTTTTAGTTTTTGTACATTCCTTTTGTGAGGCGCAGCCGTTGTTGATAGCTTGCCTTTGCGGTGCTTTAGCTGGGGCCTGTGGAGCGATAACATCGCATCCCATTGACACACTCTTTGCGCTCCGAACAACAGGTGTGTCACTCATTCATGCAACGATTTCGTTTGTTTTGACAAGGTTTTGGTGTTGAGATGTCATGTTTTATGATAAAATGGTATTGAGAGAATCAAATCTCGAGCAAGTTGTTTTCGTCGCAGGCCTCTTGGGAACAAGCACATGTCAGACATACGTACAGTAATTAGATGGACAAAAAAATCAGACCCTACAGACATCTACCAAGTAAACCCCACACCCAAAATTTCAATGTTGAACAAAACTCTATCTAATTTCCTCTGTGTTCAGGGTTTGATTTTTTTTGTCCACCGGTGCCAAGCGCGCAGCCCAAAGACAACATTGAAATTTGGGGGTGCGGGGGTTGACAACAATACAGCAAGGATTTGATTTCGTCGCCCGTCCATCTAGGGTATGTCAGACATGCAAAATGTATCAAAATGTCGTGTGACAATGTGTGACATTGAAGAGGGGCCGAGCTTTTTGCATAAAATTGTGAATAGAAAGCTGAAGTGACCTGAAGCGACCTGAAGTCAGAGGTGGCGGCAAAGATATCCCAAGCCTTGACAAGCTGTTTCGAGGACTCATTGACGACCAATGCACTTTCGACTTATTGGCAACTCTGGTGCGTGGTGCACTAATTCTTTTTAACTGCAGGTGCTGATTTTGTTGTTGACTTTTATTACAAACTGTTGTTCTTCTTGCGGGAGTTCTCATCATTTGGTTGGAGGAAACAGAATTCGGGAATTTAGGACGTCAAGAAAGAACTTGTGTAGGATGCTTGATGCGTGTTGCCACACATGCAAATGTGTAGGAGTTGGGGCCAGAGTGCTCATTTATTCACCTGGCATTGCGTTGACCTTTTTAGTGCAGCTTGGATCCGGGATCTCACTCCTGGTGTTGCATAGTTGTATATTGTCAAAATATGTTAATTACATTCAGTAGATACAATTCAGCAGACTCGCCATGCAATGCGTGTATATGTTTTTGTTTGGCGTTGCAGGATACAATATATATATAGTATAATATGTTGATTATATTTTATGTATATATACACATTACCAAACATCATTATATCGAATTTCACTTGTGAATTCAATTTGCATGGCATTGCATCGCAGCACACTGCCAGTAATTACACTGCATTCCATTCCATCACAGTATATACACTATGGTATGTTACAAGCAAGTGAATGCATGCGGATGCGTATACTATAGATATTTATATATATATATATAGATATAGATTATTCATAAACACATAGCCAGGTTCAACATACATAAACCACGGATTTCATCCTGTAAATATGTGTATTATTGAAATTTACATGTACAAAATTGGATAAATACATTGAATGCGTGTTTCTATTCGCACAACTTTTTTTGTCCACTGCTGCCGGACATATAGAATCATCCAGTAACAGCAACAGTAACAGTAACTAAGAGCAAATAAATCGCTGACCCTTCTGGAGTCGCCAATTCACCAAGGTACGATGCTGCCAAAACATATTTGGGAGTTGGTGGCAGCGCCTTGATGCAAACCTTGGACTTGCTGCGGCCATAACTTGCCGGCGAAGATGACTTGTGATGAGTCGTGATGATTCTGCGCTTCACTGTGTCTAGCGCTCCTAAATTCTGGCGCGCTTTAGCAAGCTGTGTGCTGCAAGGGCTTTTTTTGCCCTTGCTGATCAATTGTTTGATAGTTTTATATAGTTTTCATATTCACGGGTTGAGCAGCAGAGTGCGTGCAGTGCTGCTCCCTTGCTCGCAGTTTGATTTGTTCATTTAGATAGCCTCACGCATTTCAGCGATCGTTCTCGCGATATCCGGAGATGGGAGGGAGATAGACGCTCGAAATCATGAGCCGGACGCACGTCAGCATGATCAAGGAAGTGCTCATGATTGCCCATAATTAACTGACTCGCCAGTCGTGTTTTGCTTCAGCTAAGTGCTTGCAATTGAATAATACCATCTTTTTCTTCCAGTTTACTGTTTACAGTAGATTTCTCATCCATGCTTGCACTGGTTTTGTAGTGATCAAAACATATCAAGACATGGTGGGGTGGGGCACACTTCAAGAACGACTGCATACGCAAATGCACTTCAATGCGGGCAGCAAGGATCCTATGGATTCAGGGGGCATTCAAAGATCATGCTAGAGGATGCAGCAGGGTCAATAGCCCTTTGGGATATTTATTCCAACTTGTGGTTGTGGAGTGGTTAGAATAAGTGGGATGATGGGAGATGAACGTGATGAACGTGTTGCTGCTTGCAAGTATGAAGAACTAGGATTCTTTGGGCACACATGGTTCTCAGATATCATCAGCAATGTCATGCTGGTGAGTCATTATGCACGGTGTTCATGGCTGCCAAGAGGTTGGACTGGGAGATGCATCGTCGGATCAATTTTTTAGATTCCTAACGGGAGCTCTCGCTGAGCACATCTTTGCAGGCATGTGCTTAAGACATTAGGCGATGTTCTTTGCATTTTGCACAGGATGCCGCAATTCAATGTGAGGAGAGGAGCAATAAATGTTGAGATTGGGACAGATTCTACACGTTTTAAGGGTGCCTACTCTTGAAGGTGCCTTGTGCTGGTGCCGCTCTCACAGCTGCTTTGGGCAAGGATCCTACTTCAAAAACGATTGAGACAGAGTGAGCAACCTATGCAGAACAACATTAACAGTAACAGAGCCTATAGACTCCTCGCAAAGGTTTCTTTCATTGATTCCACATGCACCCGTGGGACCTGCGGACAATTTTCGCCTGGAAAATCCTTCAGATCTGTACGGAGTCAGGGTGTTGATGCTTCCCAGGCCAGTCGCCATGGCACAAGAGCCTCACAACGCTTCGAGAAGCCCAAGACGCAGGCATAAACAGCTCATGAATTTGTACGTCTGGGCCAACAAGATTTCATCGAACCCAACAAGTCGTGGAAACCACTTGGGCCACAAGTATGCAGGTGAATTGGACTATTATTACATAGTAGCGATCACTGCCCCTTGCTTGTATATTTGCATAGCATCATCGTATGATGCTGGCAAGCGCTCTGTGTTGGTTTCTTGTGGGCAACCCGTAGCAGCGACACCAATACACACACATTGTAATGATTATATATGATTTAAACATATTTAAACATATACATACAGTATGCATAATATGAATAGCGATCACTTATGATTATTTAATATTACTTATAGATGCATACATTAACGTCGCGCACACAACATTTTTCCCAGCCTAGAGTTGTCGAGTCTTTGATGGACTTCCTTGAATCTTCATACATTGGCAAGAGACGGGCATGTGAGCTTCGCGTAAGGTGTCCAGGTAAATGTGGTGCATTTGGGTGCCACAATGGCTTCCATCGCCAAGGCACCTGCTACGGTGCGCAGAAAATTGCACACAGTATCTTCATTTTATATTAGCAAGATTTAGCAAGTTCAAATCAAATCTTCAAAGTGTAACAATGCGTAACACACAATTCACCACGATTCTGTACAGCCCAATCGTTTGCTATGTTAGACAGCAAGGTTTGAGTGACATACCTGCCCCAGTTATGCTAGCAATGCTGTCAGCAATTGCTTGCTGTTTGGATGTGGCGATCAGGCCACCCGGTGGGAAGCTGCAGTTGCGCTTCTTAGCGACTTGTCAGCAGAGGAAATAGACCGTTGAACTGTTTGGGTTCAAATAGGCGCAGGCTAAGGCAACCTTTTTTGGTATTACCCACCTGCCAGGTGAGGGTCTCTAGATTTCAACAGAACTTCCCCACAGCTCCTTGGCCTCTATGGACCCGAACACTACTGCGAGCTCCCTGGGCCTTTACCGACCTGAACACTACGAGCTTGCCAGCTCTCCGAGCTCCTACGGACCCGAACCTTATGCCAGATAGAATGTCGGATAGAATGCCAGAGAAATTGAAAGATAGAATTCCAACTAGCAGATAAAGTCCCAGATAGAATGTCAGAAAATATGTCAGATAAAATATAATATCGGATAGAATCGGATAGAATGCCAGATAACATGTCGATACAATGCCAGATAGAACGGCAACATATATGCCAGATAGGAAAGCCAGATAGACTGCCAGAGACTGCCCAATAAAATGTCGGAATATATGCCAGATGGAATGTCAAACAGAATGCCAGTGGCAACATAGAATGTTAGATGACATGTCAGATGTCACATAGAACGCCAGAGAATAGGTCTGAGATAGATTGCCAGATGATGTCAGATAGGAATGCCAGATAGAATGCCAGCTTAAACGTCAGATGCAATGCAATTTCGGAGAAGATGTCAGATAGTATGTCAGAATATGTATCAGATAAATTCAGGTAAGATTTAAGATAGAATGTAAGAATCTATGTCAGGATATATGCGACGGTGGGGTTCGCACGAAGGAACATATTGTTTCTTGTTCTGAATTTTAATACGGAATAATATCATATAGCGGATAGAGCGTAACATAAGGTGATTCAATACATTGTCTAATTTAGCATGAGATAATACACTACACAAAATCTTAGAATGCAATATAATACACTATAGTACACGTATATGCGTCGAAGCAACACTTTGCACGCTGATAAATGATAAGCGATAAGTGAACTGTCAGATTTCCAAGGTGATTGGGCGGAGTCTGTCAGCGGCTTAGAAACATCCAACTCCATAGAATTTGTTGTTTGCCTTTGGTTCCTTGGATATGCAGTAATTAACTGCAGTGCTCAAAGTAACTGGATATCTTTGGTTTGATTGATCTCCTTTCCTAAGATCCAAAGCCTGTTTCTGACATTGATGCTTGGATACTGTTTGACAGCAACATCTAGCAACTCATTTAGTCCTAGGTGACTCCCAACATACTGGTGTTCAATACGCTGATTGCAGCACTTGACAAGGTGCAGCTAAATTCTGTATCGCCACTTGCACTTGTGACCACGGGACAGGAATTGAAGCTTTCATTTTTCAAGTTCTTCCAGTGATGTTTATAGGTACTGTATCAGGCTTGCTAAGGTTGTGCAGCGTCAAGAGCAGGCCAGGACCAGGAAGCTCGATTTTCATTGTTGGCTTTGCATGTTCGTTTGGCTCGGAGCTTGGTAATTAGATGGTAAAAGAAGGCACTTCAAGCGGCACTTCCTCACTTTTAGGGAATATGTCATATAGAATGTCTATGTATTTCTCCAGTGGGATGCAGTGGTGGCATGTCGTTATGCCATGTTCACTGGCAGATCCCCCAAGCCGTCCCTTGACAGACTTTGAGACTGCATTCATGACGAGTTCTGACATGGTTTGTTTCTGTTTGAATTATTTTGGTATGGCATGATCATGTTATATCATCATATGTCATTTAGAATCATTTAGATTAATTTAGTTTAGTTTATATAGTATGTTGGTCTATTTTGTTGTTCTCTCACGTGATCAGTTCCTGCACGAGCAATGCTGCAGCCTGCTGTTTTTGCTGCAGCTGAGCCTTTGCTCAGTGCTCCAAGAAGACACAGGCCCGGTATGGTCCAGTCAGCGTAGCAAAGTTTGTGTAAGTTTGGTTGAATCCAGTTACTTTCAGAATTGCTATTGTTTGCTGATCAAGTGTTCGCAGATGTTCGCAGAAGCATTTCATTCTGACATTTTGCTGCACATCATACATGATCGTTTGTGTGTGCTGGCCGTTTTGCCTGGAATGTTGGCCGACGATGTTTGGCTCAAGCTTGATGAATCGTTTTATTGCTTTTTAGTGGACTTTAGCGTACTACATCGTACTACACTTCTAAGCCCATCCACAATGAATCAGGAGCTTGAGAGCTTCAAAGCATTGACTCCAGTTGCCCCCAAGCCAGGTGTGCAAAGGCCAATGCTTTTGCGCGGCAAGGCCGCAAAGCGCATCAAAGCGGAGAAGTCGGCTGTCTTGTGCAAGTCTGAGATTGATGCAAACCTCTTGGCCTTTCAGTTGATGAAGAATGCCATGGCAGAAGAAGCCAAATCAGCAGGAGAAGACTACTTGCTTTATGAGTCTGGTGATGATAGCCTTTATGAAATGGATGATGAAGTGCTGAGCTTGGGTGGTCAGAGTGAATCTGAGGAGGAGGAGGGAGACTTAGTTCACTTGGCATACAACTTTGCAAAAGGTGCCGTCGGGCAACGAGTGGACATCGACTTTGCCAAAGCAATCCACGATGCATCAGAAGAGATTGCTACCTGCAAGGACTTTGTTGACATCTCAGAGCTGAGTGAGGCTGAGGATGTAGAGGATTTGCGCATGAATGAAGCCGCTGCCTTGGGACGTGAGGGAGCAGGAGGAGGCGAAGAGCTTGAATTGGAAGACGCGGCAGCTCAGGACACATTTTATCACATTTTGGGGATGGAGCTGTGCCTCTGGATGTGTTCCCTTGTATGTACAGTAGTATGTATGTAGTTCCCCTTTTTTTGGATACTGTTGGAGCTATTACCACACCGTATATCGACCCAACTTTTTAGGCTGATAATGTTGTATGATTTGTATATCATATAATATAATATAATATTGTTTTGTACATGTATCATTGTACATACTCACGTTTTCACCCTTTACATCGTATGCATATGGCTCAAGAAAAACAGTTGCGCATCTTGTTGCTTTGTGGCTTGTTAGCCTGTCAAACAGGTTATCAGCCGTAACGCCTTTTCTCTAGGTAGGCATGTCTGCCCCCTCAGGTGCTTCCTCTGAGGGCCCCGGTATCCCCGTTTCCTCTGATGCAGCC
>Ga0126342_10008437_pt1 | contig 18468 bp, 16 predicted proteins | sample Cyp1metagenome_FD_92528 | JGI IMG/M metagenome (GOLD analysis project Ga0126342, IMG submission 92528) | Coral microbial communities from Lord Howe Island, Old Settlement Bay, Australia - Cyphastrea 1 metagenome | ecosystem: Host-associated > Invertebrates > Cnidaria > Coral ...
CATGGGGTGGGTTTAGGGGACCAGCATGGTGGATTACATTAGAGAACGTGATATACAGACCTGTAGGGTTTGACTTGGGGACACGGGGCTGGGACATGGGGTGGGTTTAGGGGAACAGCATGGCGGATTACATTAGAGAACGTGATGTACAGACCTTTAGGGTTTGACTTGGGGACACGGGGCTGGGACATGGGGTGGGTTTAGGGGACCAGCATGGTGGATCCTGATACGTTCTAACATATTCTGCAAGTCACTTTCAAGACGTTCCTAATACGTTGTAACGTAACATTCAAGTAAGATGCGCAGAGACACTGACAAATGTCGACTTGTCACCTGTTATTCAGCATGAAATGCATGTGTCAGCATATGATTCAATGACAATGTCCTGATGATCATCTCTAACACACATGTACAAGCCTCTTCAAATCATGTTCAAACATCAATATATCTTTCTAGTGAGACTGTAGCCATATATCAGCGACGTAGTCCTAAGCGAGAAAAAACGTAGGCCTAAGCGAGGTACTGACCTCAACTTCTGGTTATCCTCCACTTCAGAGTAGTTATGCTCACCATTGTGGGTGATACCCAGAGCGTTGGTCGTTTGTTGGAGCAAAAAAAACCAAAGATTCCTCGCTCAAAAGCGGATGATTCTTTCTCGCCATCTTCGCTTAACTTGATGCTCATTTTTTGGTTGGTTTCAGCCATGCTTTGCCCATTTGGATCAATTTTCATCATCCCAAACAGCCACAATTCACATGATATGAAGATTATTAAGCCACTGGGGAATGGAAATTCAACCATCAGAAATCGATGGCCAAGGGTGGGAGGATTTCACTGAAAAAGGGAAGAAAAATCGGGGTTTCCTGGGTGATCCCCAGTCGTCACCATGGTGGTTTCAATAGCCATGCTCTTAATGACTTGGATGATGACTGGGGTAGCCCTATTTTAGGACACCTCCATACCATCGTGATGATCAACTGAGCAGTGTTCAAAACCCAAAATGTCATGACATTGTACTGCTGGGTGAATAGGGATTTGCAGAACGGATGATGACGATCCGCAACATATTGGATAGTATGACTACAATCATCAACCACCAACCAAGGTTTTGTTTCACACTGCTCAAGTGAGCAATATGTGGTCACCAGCAGCTACCAGCAGAGTACTTCAACTGAGGCACCCCTCACCACGTCGCTATGCCGATCATATCCAAGTAGCTGTGCCGTGCATGCGACGTCAAATGTCTTATTCAAGCTAAAGCCAAAAGCTGCAGCCGAGCGCAAACAGATTCGTCACGTGGGGATGTGAATGAATGTGGAAAACAACAGCAAACACGGGAAAAAAAAGGCAGAATGCCAAGCAAACAAAATGCAACTTTGACCATTTAATGCGGACATCTTAGTTTGACGCGGGAACCCCAATGTGGAAACAACAGCAGTTTAATCTCGACTACTCCAAAGCATCCTGCTAGGGTGATTGCTAAAGTCAGGTGGTGTTCATCAGTGGGGTGTGCCACCCGTATCTGGTTGATATGGGATGTAGGGGACCAACTACTTGCTTCAAGCGTGGCCAATCTTGATACCATCCAACCCCCCTTGGTTTTCAGCCGGTTCGGATGTATATATATATATGTATGTATACACACCCATAATATATGTATACAATGAAATATGTACATCAAACATCTATCTATCAATCTGTCTGTCTGTCTCCCTATCTATCTACCTTACCTATCTGTCTGTCTACCGATCTATCTATCTATCTGTCTGATTGCTTGTCGACCTATGAATCTATCTATCTATCTAAATTTTATAAATACTTGTCTATCTTCCTGTCATTTCCTGAAAAGAAAACCGGTGCAGCTGAAACCATCAACATTCAGTGAACAAGTACTGCAAGTACTGCTGTTCAGCAGTGAACAAAAAACACGGTTTTTACATGAAGTAAACCATCTATTTCTATGGGCCATCTATACCATGGCTATGTAACAAATAACCAGAGGGTATTAATGTCATAAAATCCACATTTTTGTTGCTTAAATCTCCATTGATCACAATAAATCCAATGGTTTCTATTGTTTCCCAATGGTTTCCCATGGTTTTCCCATGGTTTTCCTATTAAAAATGGTGATTTTCCGTAGTTATTTCTATGTTTACCAGGCCGGGTAATCCCAGGATCTACGTGAACTCCTCGGCCATGGCTTTTTTTGGCGAAACTCGACGTTTCGTTTCTGGTTGACTCTCCGAGACCAGGAAGATTGACCCAGCTGCGACACGTTTGGGTTCAGGCGGTGTCTGGAGATCAGTTGTGCTGTGAATAAACACCAAAAAACCTCATGGATATGCATGTAAAACCATGGATATGGATATGGATCAGTAGATTTTTCCATCAATAAGACCAAGGATCAGTAGCTTTTTGGATGGAAACATCTAAAAATTACCCAGTCATTCGGATGGAAAAATCCTGAAACATCCATGACTGGTTGGTGAATAACCATCTTGAAAAATATGAGTTCGTCAATGGGAAGGATGACATCCCATATATTGTGGAAAATAAAAGTCATGTTTGAAACCACTAACCAGCAAAGATCAGTAGCTTTTTGGTGAACATGTCTTTGTGGCTCGATTTTCTTGGTGGTCCGTGACATCCCTCGTAGCCCGTGCCGTGCCCGGTTAGCAGCCAATGGCCCCTGATGGTCTCTTACACAGCATCGAGGGCGTCGAAGCAACACGATGGATCGGAATCCCAAAAAATCTCAGAGGAACTCGACAGATCTTTTATAGGAACTCGATGGAACTGGAAAAATAATCACCATGGAATCCAATATATATATATATATCCATATAATATGGTTAATGAATAATAGTGGGTGAATAGTGGTTGATAATGGGATTAATATAGATATACCCTCTGGTAAACATTTACAGTTTGCGAACTTGAAAATGGCCCAGTCGAAATAGTGGATTTTCCCATTAAAACAGTGATTTTCCATAGTTATGTAAACGTTTACCCAGAGGGTATACTATTTATGATACCTCTTGGGTGTTGATTGGGGGGAAGCCTCTCTTCAACCACTGGATATTTGGGACATCTATGGTCTACGACAGCAAATGAAGCAGTCCATTTTCACCTACTATTCACACATCGGCTAGCCAATTGTTGATGCTAATTTCCTCATCTTCTCTGGGCAAATTTCCAATAATTCACTAACCTGAAATAAGGCCATTTTGGGATGAGGTCGCAGTGAGGTCGGTATAATTTGCCCCGATCTTTTATATCTTTGATGGTGAACCCATTCTTTTCGATGGCTCACCCCAGCATTTTTGAGTGAAACCTCCATTGGTGAACTCCCATTTCTACTTGTCAAAGAAAAAGGTTTCCCCAGATCAACACTGAACCAAATATCTGGTGATATATTCCATGATATCCGATATAATGTTAGTAAATCAATAATAGACCAGCCATATTTTGATGGTTTATGCCCATTTATGGTATAATTGAGGATCGTTTACTATAACGCCTGTTGCTTTATGAAAACATAAAACGCTAGTTGACTCCATTCAATCCTACGAAATCCTACGAAAAATCACCATTACTGGTTGGTGGTTTTTCGCCACCCCTCTGAAAAATATGAGTTAGTCAGTTGGGATGATGACATTCCCTATGGAAAAGTCATAATCCAGTCATGTTCCAGTCAGCACCAGTAATAGATCATCATTTCATAGCTGATGCAATCCCATGAAATCTCATTAAATCACCATGATTTCAAGCTTTCTTGCTTAACTTCCCCATGAAATCCCCATGAACATCGGTTGCATCCATCGAAATGTTGCGAGCCTCGCCGAGCTGAACAGCGGTGAAACATTCGTGGCGCGGAGATTTTTTCGTGGCGCGGTGAGTTCGGCACTTGAGGCAACAAATATGGAATTTGACCAGCAATAATGGATATAATATGGTTATAATATGGATATAGTAGGGATATAGTAGGGATATAATATGGTTATAATATGGTTGTAATATGGTTATAATATGGATATATAATGGGAAACATATGGACATATGATCCCCAATATAGTATATAGCTGGGTGAAATATAATAATTCACTCAGCTGATTTTGTGGCCGGCTATGTTGGGATGATTCCCTATATGTTCACCATCATTCCAGTGAAGGAGAACAGGGTTCGGTCGTTTTAATTTTGCCCAGAAATATGGGATTGGAGAACTTGATTATATGGGGGTTTCCATAAATGGGGATACCCAAAAATGGATCTGGGTAAATTATAATATTTCACTAACCTGAATTGTTCTGAATTGTTCAGCCATAAAAGGAGATGATTTCCCTTATTTTTCCCATGATTTCAGGGTTCGGTCACAGTGAGGTCGTGATGAAATTTACCCAAAAATGGATGGTTTATAAGGGCACATCTATAAAAGGATCCATGGAGTGGAAACACCTTCATATCTGGCAGGCAGCAGTACAATGCTGTGGCCTGAGATGACAGAAGAAACAGGTCCCTCTTTGTTGCTCAAGTTGCATCAACAAATTCATCTGGCTGGCTGACTTATCTTATTCTTGGGATCTTGGTAAGCTCTTAGACTCTGAAAGTAGCTCCTTGTCTCCCCATTGCATAGGGAATATGTATGCCCGTAGCTCTTTGGCCTCTTCCAACACCCGCCTAGTTGTAATACTTCATCAATATATCAATCCAAAATGACGCAAAGTCATTATAGTTCACCAACTAACCAAAATAAGTACTTGATTAAACTCAATTAGTAACTAATAACTAACCAAAACAGTACAACCGATTTTGGGATGGTTCCATTTTTTTTTAGTTTCTCGGTTTTCGGTTGGCCAGTGACCTCGTCATTGCACCTCGCTATGGCCGCTACCTCTTTCGCCGAGCGCCACGTTGGGCGTCAGAGATCGAGACTCACCGAATCGCGATCCTTGGCGCAGTCGCTGAGTCATGCAGTCGTCAAGATGAACCATGAAAATTACGCATCATTTATAGGCTGGTTGGTGGTATACCTACCCCTCTGAAAAATATGAAAGTCAGTTGGGATGATTATTCCAATATATGGAAAAATAATCCAAATGTTCCAAACCACCAACCAGTAGGTAAACATTTCCACTGCTTCTAGGTTAACATCCAAAAATGGGGATTTTACCAGCAACAAATAGGGATATAAGTGGCCATCAAGGGAATCAATTCAAAAAATGGGGACTCGCTCCAAATTGTGACCATCAAATACTGTCGAAACTTGTTGTTTAGCATTGCTATGGCTGCCCCAAATAGGTTCTTGAAATTGATTACTTTTTGTGGCCGTATGGGTTTGTTTGATGAACAACTGCGGTTTATCATCATTTCCCACAATTTTCAGACACGCCAAACACACAAAAAAACCAACTAAGATTCGTCAAAGTCCCATCAACTGGTTCTCATCACAATGGGCTAATTATGTGATATATTTAGCTGGTTTCATGGATATAATTGTGGTGATACCATAGTTTTGTGGTGGATAGAATGTGATACCCAGTTGATGATATCATATATATAATATAATAATATATATGTATATATATATATATATCAGCTATATATATATTATGTATATAATATAAAATATAATATATATATATATATAATAGTTATATCATATCCATGAAATCCATTATATCCCAATGATCTCCCCATCATAGAGGTTGGCATTGACACACCATTTTGGCATAGCAATTTTTGCCTGTTACCCTCCGGTCATCTGGCAGTACTTCGATGGTTTTCCCAACATTCTTCCATTTCTAGATCCATCTGACTAAAGCTGACTTACTTCCATATTGGAAAAACCATTTAGCAATGGGAATTTAATAGAAATAGTGGTTTTTCCCATTGAAAATGGTGATTTTCCATAGTTATGTCATGGGAATTTCATTGGGGGAATTGAAAAACTCATAATTCCTGTGCTTTTTCCAATGATTTCCCCCATTTCTTCCTGTGAAATCCCATATTTTTGGTCAACCCTTGAGCGGTACCCAGCGTCCTGATCCACTTTGGAAGTCATGCCAATGACATCCCCGTTCCTCAGTGGTGCCGGCGCAGAGCCGACGTCCGGTGACCGTTGGGAATGTTGGGATATCACGGGATATATAGTGGGTATCAGCAATGGATATCTAATGGATAGCTATTTTGATTTAACCAATGAACATGAGAATTGAATAGATATCATTTTCATTTTCCAGGATATCAATAGATATTCCATTGAATAGCTATCTATGTGATGGGGATTTTTTATTTGGGTATCATGGAATATAACTAACAATAACCGGGTTTTTTCCTTGTGATTTTCATAGGGATTTAATAAACCAAACTGGTGCTTCAGCATTGCCAGCTGGGAAGTTCCCAAAATTGGGAAAAACCATTATAAAAACCACTATAACTGGCGGATTTTCCATTGCGATGTTTGATTGGGCAGAAGATATCCGGCGGAAAACGTTGTTTATTTTTTTGATCCACGTTGAAGCAGAAGCGTTGCGGATTTCAATCTTTAGTTTCTATATGTTTCTACTTATTTCGGGATGTGGAATTCACTAGATATTTACCCTCTGGTTATGTCAAAATAGCTAGAAAATGACCATAGAAATAGTGGATTTTCCCATAAAACATGGTGATTTTCCATAGTTATGTTAGTTTACCAGATGGTAAGAATAATAATGGGTGAATATGGTGGTTGATAATGGGATTAATATGGAAATACCCTCTGGTAATGACTAACAGTTTGCTATTGAACATGGATCCAAACATATCAAATCTGATCACCCTCAGAATAACCCCCCAAATGGCGACAGCAACAGTGACCACAGGTGAGATTGCCGAACTCCGTATACAAGGGATGGACGCACACACACACACACACTGACGCACACAAATTCAAATGCATGTATGTAGTGCAATGTAGCGTAGTGGAGTATAAAGTAGGGTAGTGTATCTATCTGTCTATCTGTCTATCTGTCTATCTGTCTATCTGTCTATCTACCAATCTATCTATCTATATCCATCTATCTATCCATCCATCTATCTATCCATCTATCCATCTATCTATCTCCCTATCTTTCTATCTATCTACCTATCTATCCATCCATCAATCTACCTATCTATCTACCTATCTATCTACCTACCTACCTAACTATCTATCCATCCGTCTATCTACCTATCTATCTACCTATGTACCCGTCTATCTATCTATCTATCTACCTATCCATCTAACTACCTATGTATGTATCTATGTACGTAGGTAAGTAGCTATTTTTATACAAATGCCAGCTCCCCACTCCGTATGGTTGGACCACCCACGTTGTGACCAAGTGGCGCTCGATCGTACCTGGATCCCAGTTTCATCAAGAATACAGACAACAGAGATTTTCCCTTGAAATCTAAGGATCGCCGAAAAACATATCTTCCAACACATTTTTGGCTTCGCCGTATGTATACAGAGAGAGCGATTGTATGATCTAACCCATGGCATCTGATGGGCATCGGCAATTTGGTTATTTTTGGTTATTTCACTGGTCACTGTTCACACACCACAATTTAATGTTCTACAATGACTACAGTACACTTTTTGTTCCGCAAAAACCATGGGGAATCCCAATGGTTGGCAGAACTTGATGGTTTACATGATCCATAGCTAAACTGCGCTCGCGCCTGTTGAAAAAGCTATTCAAAATCATATTTAAAGTCATATTTCATGCCCTGAAGCAAAAGAAACACCTTTGTGTGTTTTTTCCATTTTGCTGTGCCTGTCTGCTGAACTTCCGCATCATGAAGAGCGGCGGAAAGTGGTTCTTCACCCATGAGGCCATCAAAATAGAGAAACGAAGACATGTGACATGATAGTACCTATCCCCAAACGTTGTACCCTCCGGTAAACATACAAAAAGCTATTGAAAATCACCATTCTGAATAGGTAAACCATGTATAAATGGGCCATGGCTTCCATAGCTGTGTTAGTTTTACTGGAGGGTAACATCCATCCCAAGGGGTCTCATCATCATTTTTCCCATTAAAAGCGGCCATAAATGGGGTCGTACACCATTGTCAGACACATCCAAATACTATATCATGGTTATATATATCCAAGTATATCTTCATTATATCCCCATCATGGTTGGTTTAACCTCCAGTTTTGGGTAAATCCAAAACTAGGCATTTCGGCATTGAAATGAGGGTACCCACGGGTATCATCCATTATAGATTGGGATTTTCCCTTACAAACCATCCAGCTATCGGGGTACTCCCATGACTATGGAAACCTCCATGTCATAAACTTACCACCCATGTTCCTGGGAATGGTAAGTTTATACCACCTATAAAAAGGGTGAGTTATTGGGGGATGGTTTATGGTATTTATGGAAACCTCCATTTTTTGTTGGTGTCTGAACTGTCCCAGCCCTTTTATTTTGGGTGATCCATGGCATGGTGGCACATGATCAGCAGCTCGCAAACGCGGTCCACGTCCGACAACTCCAAACCATGATGGGCGCCGATAAGGAAGCCTTCCTGCGGCCGTTTCCAAAGCATGGATCATCCGCAACAATATCATCCCCTTGAAATGAACCACCCCAAAAATGGGTTCCAAAGATCTGTAAATTTCTCACTAGGACGCATAGTTTCTGGGTGTTTATTACTAGTGGGGATGGGATGTTCGGAACTAACTGTTCCGAACATCCAGTAATATAAACTGATATCTGTTCATATCCATTAATGTACATTAATTGGAATAGGAAGCATGATTTTCACACTTAAACTGATGGATATAAATTGGTATCACGGGATATTGATGGACATTACTGGGGATATAAGCAACACGGCTATCCCTAAAGTCTATTGTCATTATTTTCCGAACATGCCATGCCTCATTCTCAGACACAGCCATAGGAAGCTACGGGATACATATCCTGATGGAAATGACCTTGGGTTAATCTCCCACTGAAAATTATTTACCCTCTGGTAAACTAACAGTTTGCTATGGAGAATCACCCTTATATATATGTATAGATCAACTATAATTGGGCATTTTCCACTTCGCAAACTCAATTAGTCATAACCAGAGGCTTCGTTTCAGAGCTATAGATCCATATTTTTGGTGTTTTTTCTTAGGCTTTCGGAAGGTATTTTTGTGGATGGGATCGACCACCTAACCATCAGTGAAAATCATAATTAGATAATTACTATAGTTATGTTTTTTTTTTTTAAAATAAATAAATCTAACTGGATTAACCATTATGATGGGATTATAATTATCAACCGTGATGAATCATGATTAGCCATTATTCTGTGTAAATTTAATCATAATTCCATCATCAATTATCATAAAACCCATCATCAATATGATAGGTGCAATATATCTGTGTAAATGATAATAATTCACTAACCTGAAATGTTGGGCCATTTTGGGATGATTCCTCTTATTAACCATGATTCCAGGGTTCGGGAGAACAGGGTTCGGTCGTGATGAAATTTACCCAGATTATCGAATAGTAAATCCAACTAAGCCTAAAACCACAACCCTCTGGTTATTTAACAGTTTGCCATGGTATAGATGGCCCATTTATAGATGATTCTCCCATTAAAACCACCATTTATGGTTGGGATTTTCCATGGCAAACTGTTAGTCATAACCAAAGGGTAACATTCCAGGTCTGTGGCAAATCTCCATTCCGATCTTGATACTAAATGTTACCATTTCCTTCCTGCAGTAATATCATTGGATTGGTTTAAGGGAAAATTTACCGGAAAGCCCAATATTTAATGGGAAAATCTATGGTTTCCGGTTAAGATTTTCCCTTAAACCAATCCAATGAGAATATCACATACCCAAGCGAAACCCGGGTTTTTGTTCCTGGAACTTTTCATTCTGCTTCCCTTGAGATGGGATTCACTGGACATGTATCCAAGTGGAATTTCCCATGTATATGATAAGTGAAATATCTAAAGTATTTTCATAATTTTCATATAATGGGGAAATATGACAATAATATGATTGTAATGATATTTCCACTATATGAAATTCCACTTAGATAAGTTAAATTATGTTTTCATTACAATCTAAAGTGACATATGGATATATGTCCCATCGTCAAAAGTTGGTCTGGCACATGGATTGTATATGGTTTATGACCATCCATCCCATATAGTTATTCCTTACAATGGTTTCAATGGTTGATTATATAAATTCTATGAACGTGGATTGATCTGGGCAAATTATAATATTTCAATAACCTGAATTAAGGCCATTTGGGGATGATTTCCCTTATCAACCATGATTCCACAGGGCTCGGTCGCAGTGAAGTCGTTATAATTTGTCCAGATTGATGACTTGGCACATGAATGCACCCCCCAAAACAGGAGATCTCCAGACCCATGGCCCATGGCCCGATCGCACCTTCATCACTTGATCTGCGCCGGGGAAGGCTTGCAAGTAGTGCCGGTACGCGGGGTGTCGAGTAATGTTGCCTGGTGAAGCTGGGACTGATCGACATGAAAGAAAAAGACACAGTACCATTTCCTATATATATATATTATATACACATATAATCAGTAAATATATACTATACATATATAGTTGTATACACACATATATAGGCCATATATGGCCTTTGATCATCACCTTGGTGCCTCGAACATCCAAATGGCTGGTAAATATCCATGGAAAATCACCAAATAGGTCAAGCCATCTATTTCTATGGGCCATCTATACCATGGCAAAGTGTTAGTCATAACCAGAGGGTATATAATTATGAATAGTGTAAACATGGCCGTAACCATGATTTATAGTGTGGTCCTTGTGAGGTCCCTCTCATCATTTGCCCGTTCTCTGCCAGCTGCCATGAATGGGGCGCCAAAAGTGTCAGGCATTGACTGAAAGACACCTGAATGGTGTATTGAAAAATTGGGGCTTGTATTTTACTAGGACTTTACTAGCAGGTTCTGACCTTTTAGGGGTTGTCACTATTGAATATTTTAATCGAATCCTGATTGGGTTGTATTTTACTAACAGGTTGTCACCTTTTACAGTCTACTCAGCCTTGTTCAGACACGATATTGATCCAGGATCGACGTAAGCAAGGATGACCTCTGTGCGAAAATACGATCTGGGCAGCAAATACAAAAGACATCCTGTCTATTTAGCTTTGCAATCCAGCAAACAAATGTGTATATATCTTCTGGATACACCTTGGCTAGAATTTCTCCCCAAGCTTCAAATCGGGAAGGACTTGAGAGCCGCCTGGACCCACACCTGTGAGGCAGTGAAGCGCTGTGAGGAGCCCAAAGTCTTGCTCATCGCTCTGGCCACAAACCAGACTCACGGCACAGCCAAAGGAACAAATGTGCTGACCGACGGTAGAGGTCTATGTTTTCTTTGGCCACCCCAGGCGCAGCTGCAAAGAAGTTCAGCCTCATCTAATGAGACATCAGCCGTCATTGTAGTGGCCATGTGCGACAACTGGTTATCAAGTGCTTGCTGTCGGGCTGCCTGCCATTTCGCAATTGTATATGAACGTGCCCAAAATCTAACACCGTTCAATAGCCACAGCTATCTATACTTTGTCAGTTGTATTTTTTTTCAAAAATAACTATCCATACTGTCCATACTCGTGATTAATCGTGCATCCAAATAAAACACCCATCCATCTTGCTCAGTATGCTCATTGTTGTCGTTGGTTAGGAGACGTTGTTGTTCGTTAGTTGATACTATTAAAAAAAATATTGCCAAAACATGAGTCATTTCCAAATGTTGCGCCGCATGTTCTTTTTTGTTATACAATATCTCCATGTACTTGCGAGAATCCGATCTGACCCCAGATACAATTATTTTGGTTCATCCAAGTTTCCAAGTCTTCTTGGCAAACTGCATTCTTTTTGTTTCTCCTCCCTCGTGCTTTCATCTCATATCCCGAAATCAAAAAGGGGCAAAAAAGGGGCAGTTTCTTTGGCTGACTTCATCTCAAGCGTTGTTGGTTGGATGACAATCTTTCCCGGAAAATATGCCGATCCTCATTGGTTGTTTCAAGCCATCTGACCACTAAAAAGGGCAAATCAGCATCCCAAAAATATGCCTGAACGTCCACCAATATTTGACACATGTTATGTTGACAGCAACCAAATCATGTTTGATTATATAGGTTTATTAAAAAAACACTTATGGAGAAAATCTGGTTGATGTTATACACAAATGATATAACATCGCATAACATCTCCATTATATACATCAAATTAGGTATATCCATGATATCTCCGATGTTAGACCATTGAATCCCCATTTTTCGTTGGATAAGATCTCCTTGAGTCTGCCATCCAGCCTGCGAAGAAGACGCGAATCTGCACCTCGTTGCCTCAGAAAAAACGGTGGTGGAGTGAACCGCGGGAGGTCAAAACATGAGAATCATGTCTATCTATCTATCTATCTGTCTGCCTATCTGTCTATCTATCTATCCATCCATCCATCCTATCGATCCTATCGATCCTATCGAATCTATCGAATCTATCTACAGTAATATATATATATCTAATATATATATATATCTAATATATATCTAATATATATATCTAATATATATATATATCTAATCTATATCTAATCTATCTAATCTATCTAATCTATCTGTCAATCCATCCATCTATTTATCTATCCATCCATGTACTTATGAAAAGTGATATGTGTATATTTAATTATATTCATAGTCAAATAAACATTATATATTTCACCTATGTGCATTACAAATATATGTATGGACGTACTGATCACCATCTATCTATTAAAGGGGACTTGTTCCAAGTCAGAAACTCGACTGAACCCAGGGATTGGTTTTCTATCTGTCAAATATTGGCCATCGGCGGTAACTCTGCCTTTATCTGGTGGTTTCAACTACTCACTAAACATATTAATTAATGTGGCAAGCCTAGTAAGAAACCAAAACGAGAGATGTTTCTTTGCTCTATATTGGGTTTATCACGATTGATGAAGAGGATGAGAAAGAAAATATCTTTGACACCACATACTCGGCACCACGACACCGCCACACGTGCCAGGCAATCACCTGCGAGCTACGCTTACGTGGTTCACGTCAGGAATTGCAAGTGGATCATTATAACCCCAGTTTCAAGGTGCATAAGATGTTAGAAGTAGGGTTAAACTTCCATTGACTTCCGGGATTCCCTTTGTTTTGGCATTGCCGAGATGCTCTCCAAGTAGCGCAGCACGCCCTTGCGGTCATGGTACAACAAGGGCATGGCTAACCAATCCTCGGCTACGGGAAGAACTGGGGGATTCATCGTGAGGGTACTCTTCTGGCGAATGATGTGGATAATCTATGGATAATCTATCACTGGTTGGTGGAATACCCACCCCTCTGAAAATTATGAGTTCGTCAGTGGGATTATTCTTCCCAATATACGGAAAAACATGTTCCAAACCACCAAACAGATCAAAAACCTGTGGATTTTTTCTAAACTGCTAGACTAAGGGATTTTTGCCCTCCGAGAATCAATCGTGGCTAGCTGGATTTTCCATGTTTGATTTAGCCGGAGGGTTTTTGGAATAGGTGCTCCAGAAAAATGAGGAATTGGCTATGGCGAAAAAATCTATTGACCCACACCAATTGACTTGAATGGTTTGATGCTCAAATTGACTAGTTTTGTGGGTCCTTTGGTACTCTTTTTGAGCCACATCCATTTAAACAGTAAATAACGAAGATTGAACTGCAACAATGCGGAAGATCATCCACATATTCAAGATCATTCAAGATCTTTTTACTTGATTGAGAACTTCGTAACTGGAATAAAATGGACTAATGTGGGTAAAACAATAATAAACCATCCCCCAAATCACCATTCTTACAGGTGGTATGGTTACCATTCCCAATGGGCGGTTTATGACATTGCTTTACCCACATCAATAACCATCATCAATCATTATTATTGTTCATTATTATCCATTATTAACCATTATTCATCAATATTAACTATTATTGATCACTATTAGTCCATAGTAACCATTACCATTTTCCATTATTAACCAGTATTAACCATCATTATCTATTAACCATCACTATGAGTCCATATTAGACATGGAGGATTGAAGCACTAAACATCGGGGCTTTAACGCAGCAACGTCCTGGTTTCACGCCTTGCCAAGCGGCGAATTGATCTGCCTCGTGTGGGAGGACATAGCCTCAGTGACGAGCCGCCCAGTAAGTCATGGGATGTAACAATCGGTTTTAATGGGATTTAAAGGTGATTTAATGGGATTATAATAGAATTTTCATGGTAATCTAATGGGATATAATATGATATAATATGATATAATGAAATTAGAATTATATTAAACACCCCCATTCTGTGGTTCCAATTATGTGGAAATGCACTACTAAACCATGGTTTCGTTTAGGATGTGTTTAATGTTAGGGGGATGGGATTATTTCGGGTCTGGAAGCCTAACGATCCTAACCAACTTGCGGCGCGATTGCCGACCAGGCTTGAATCGGCGACACTACATTTTGGTTCATTTGCCAAGTGCCAAGTGTGATAGGCATTGTTGGTCCGAACATTCCTGGCAGTGCGAAAGCACGCCTGAGAAACAACAAATTGTTCCCAAGATCCAAAAAATCCTTTGAGGCGTCACGAAGCTTCTCGTAGCCTCATTGCGCTCACTCGACGGAAAAGATCAGCTTCACGATAGGCTTGTGCTTGGAACACTCCAAAGCCCCGTCTGCGAGTTTCTCTGTTCCCAATGATCCAAAAAGTGAAGAAACCTGATGAACCCTGTGCTTGCGCTTCGCTAGACATACCACTTGGCCTGCGATCACGCTTGCTTCAACGATCAAGATCCTACTGGCCTTCTCAATCCGCACAGGCTTCGTCAATTTCAGGGATGGGGATTTTAAGCATCAAGCATTGGGTCTTAGATTGAAACCAGATGAAGCCAGAAAATGTGGGAAAACTGCTTCCTGATACCATTTACTACTTGAATTCCCATCTACGTTAATTACATAATTGACCAAATGGGAATTTTAGAAATGGAATGATTTTTTGGAGAGAACATCTACAGGACAGATCCGGCACTAACACCATCTGAGGATTTTCCTGTAGATTTTCCCGCAAGCAAATTCTCCGATTTAAGCATCAAAGATGGGAAAATCATCGACCCAGTCTTTTGGTTTTATGTTAAATCTCAGGGATGTAAACATATTGTAATCATTACATAAACAAACATGGAATTTAAGCATCAAACATGGGGCTTGATATGGAACCCATATTAATGGATGTATGTGTTTGGATGTATCCACGAAAACTAGTCCACGCCATTCCACGCCTAGTCTTTGGGGTTGAATCAAAAATTCAGGGGTCTAGCCAGGTCGTAATCTTTAGAACGTTGAATCTTAAGCATCAAAGATTAGGTTTCACGTCACAATCACACAGGAATATTTCGCATCAAAGATCGGGGTTTTACCCATAACTCAATTAGTGATTTCATGAAGTGGAGGTGTTTTCTGACAATAGCCGATCCCTAGAAGAAAACTTGAAAATATCGTCCAAAGATGGCTGATGTAACCAGCATGATTTACCTCCGATCATCAAATATGGCTAGCTGGAAACTCCCCAGTAAATTCAGGCTGAAGTGGGAAAATCATATATATATGTATATATATATACATATATATATATGTATATATACATATATATATATTGTATAAATAAGTATTTTACCTTTGATTCAGGGCGCCCTTCAGATCTGGAGTCATGTTCAGTTTCGTTGACAGATTTTTCACATGGTCACATCATGGAACCGACTTATTTTGGGGTGTCTGAAACTGCGCAAGCGCAAATAGAAAAACAGTAAACTAACCATTGCCATGTTTGGTATTTGCTTTTTAACTACGCTAGCCACGGTTTTGTATTACAAAAATCCACAAATGGAATACCCGGATTTGGTGTTTTTTTTCCAGCTAGCCATGTTTGATGACACCGGAGGGTAAGTGGCAACAGATGCGCCATAAACCAACTGCCTAACTGCGCCATCCCAGGACCCACCAAATGACTGGCGGTCATGGTAAGAAATCATCCCATTTCTAGGCGTTTTTTCAACAATAAACCCAATATCCGGGAGAGTTTATTGGTGGGTTTACCAAGATATGGAAGGTTTATTGTTGGAATAACATTGGAAAGTTTATTGTTGGTGAAGGTTTATTCGTATATTTCACCTTACCAAGATATGGAATTTGGATTTTGTCTGAACAAAATCAAAGGTTTAGGCCAAGCTATGGCAAGCGAAGGGGGGAAGCGATGACAAGACATTGCGATGACAAGACATTGGAATCTAGGGCACCCCATTTTTGGACAAATCCACATAAGGATTTTACACAAAAAAACTTATTAATGCTACCATAAAATGAGATAAATTGAGGATGTAACCCAGCAAACATTGTGATTTTGAGTAGGATATTTGATATTTATCACACACACACGCACAATCTGGGATTTTGAAATTTAAATTAAGATTTCAACACTAATCATGTTATTTTTAACATTAACATTTCATTGTATCCCAAAATATTCCCTTGAATGACCACTAAATGACCATTATATCCAATTGAATCTTATGATTTTCTTTGCCCCAGTACAACTGCTACTTCTCCGTCGGCGTTTCACGAACATCTCCGTCCCTGGGCCCCACTGCGAGTCTGCGCTTTCCGCAGGTTCTCGCCTAAGGCAGCAGTTTTTGAACGGTACTGGTTAGCCCTGGTTAACACCAAAATTTAGGGTGAATTCATGTTCATCCCCAAATCATATATTATTCATATTGGGTGTTCCTAAAATCAGCATCAGCTGGTGTTCCCCAGTCGACTTCGGAATGGGAAGGATGACATCCATTCATATGAAATGGAAAATAAAACATGTTCCAAACCACCAACCAGTTGTATGTGTTAATCATCAGTTCTTTGGGCTACCCTGTTTTCAAACCAACCCAAACCACTGGATTTTGGAGACTTTCTCAGCAGACTCGAGTTGCAAAAGTCATGTCTTCGTTGTTTAAACCTTGGTTTTTTTTTGTGGGATTTTAATGGGACTTAATCAAACAAAATGGGACTTAATCAAACGAGACAAAATGTTGGTTGAAACACTTGACCAAAACCCATGGATTTTGGTGAAGCAAACCGCTGGATTTTAGCAGCAATTGTTGAAATTAACCAAACAAATTGGGACTGAATCAACACATGCGGGCCCTTTTTGCTACAAAACATGTGAATGTTCACAAAGACAAAATTGCATATTGTGCAAGAAATAGGCCACAAACATGGGGACTCACAACAACAATCGGGAAACTACAACCAATTGACTTGCCAATCTGGGAATTCTTGAAACTCCCCCACTATGAGGATTTGTTTAACCCATCTAAAAAGGAGAGGGCTTTCCAGTGCCATTCTTTTTCAGCAGGTGATTGATATCGGGATGGGCAAAGGGTAGAAGATGGTAGAAACCTGCACTCTTGGTGTCTTTCCTGAAGGCCCCTTTGTTTAAGAAGCAGAAACTTCACGACCGAAATATGGTGGTTTCCTAAGTCATGGGCGTAGCCCCAGTTCTTTGTTTGGGGGATTTTCCATTATAAACTATCCATTTCGGGGAGACGACATTTTGGAACCTCCCATATGGACAGATAAAAACTAAAGTTACTAAAGAAGGGACGCAAACCATAGCTGTTGGTCATCTTGAACTCTATGAGGAGCGGATAGGAGGAGAATCCCTACTGGTAGGATCCGTGGTTTCTGAGTTCTACCCTCTGGTGTATGTTTATTACCAGAGGGTATCCCAATTTCCACATCCTGAAGGAAGCTGCAACTGCGGCTTTGAAATTGATGCGACCATGAATTCACCTAGCTGACCGTTGAGTTCCCACGACACATGAAGTCACTAAGCTAAACAAATACAGTGGTTTTGCGTTGCTATCCCATTACAGGTCTTGTACCCTTTGGTTATTTAACAGTTTGCCATGGAACATCACCATTTTTTTATGGGAAAAATCATCTATAAATGGGTCATTTTCCAGTTCGCTATGTTAAATAACCAGAGGGTAAGTTTTTTTTTGTCGCTTTCCCATTGATTATTGATACCCATCCATACCGTGAATCTCACAATTTACTGAGTGTTTATTCCCCACATCACTGTGTGGGGTTCTGGTTTTTCGCTTGGATCCCGCCGGGGCTCCGCTCCTTCGCCTCCTCCGCCGCCTCCTCCTCACTCACTCACTCACTCACTCACTGACTGACTGACTGACTGACTGTCATTCACTCACTGTGCAGGCGCAGTACACAGAGCCTCCTGGAGGAGCTGCGGCGCGCGTGGGCGCCACTGGGGCCGCGGCTGCCTTTCGCGTGGCAGGCGCAGTGCACAGAGCCTCCTGGAGGAGCTGCG
>Ga0126342_10008438_pt1 | contig 18467 bp, 16 predicted proteins | sample Cyp1metagenome_FD_92528 | JGI IMG/M metagenome (GOLD analysis project Ga0126342, IMG submission 92528) | Coral microbial communities from Lord Howe Island, Old Settlement Bay, Australia - Cyphastrea 1 metagenome | ecosystem: Host-associated > Invertebrates > Cnidaria > Coral ...
ATGGTGAAAACCCCCCATGTTTTATTATAACTGAACTTTAAGACAAATTACTGGTTGATGGTTTGGAACATGGCTTTTATGACTTTCCATCATATTGGGAATGTCATCATCCCAACTGACGAACTCATATTTTTCAGAGGGGTAGGTCAGCCACCAACTAGATTAAATGGGACGAAAACATATTGGTTGATGATTGGTGGATTATATGGTCATTTCATAGGGATCCCAAGCATCAAAATATGGGGATTTTGACGTGGATATAACTGATGATGGTCGATTGGGTGTATCTGAAAATGGGTTATACAGTAAGTTATACATATATATATAATATCCATAATTTAGTTCTTTTCATAGGGAACATGTTTGTTAATCAATGGATGGAATGGAATTTTTCCCTGAATTTTTGTCTATACGCTGTAGGTCAAAATCTCATGGGACCACAGATGTTGTCTATCTTTAGGAGAAAGCAATCTGCTTGGGAGTGCCTACTGTAACTTTTGGTATGCCCAAATTCATGGTCAATCAAATCGGGAAAACTATGACAAATCAAATCAGATAATTGGGTACCCTATCGTCAGACAAATTCAAGTGAAAATGGATATGTCATGGGATTAAGAGGGAATATCTAATTGTATATAATTACATATAGTTACCATTGTCACTTTTAATACAAATGATTAACTGATACTGTTTGGGTGATGATTGTGGCTGGTTTGCGGACATTTCCTGAGTATGTGTATATATATATATATATACATATATATATATATATATATATGTACATTGTGACTTCACTAGATCATTGACTTAGATCTAACTGATTGATTTGTGATCATCAATTTCATGGGGATGTTTAATGAGATAAATGCCAATACCAATGATCTCATGGTTGGTAAGGAAACACTGACGAACTTTTCGGGCTGGTGAACAATCATCATCTATCCACATGTATTCAAAATAATCCAGTGGGGATGTTGAATGTAATATATAACCAACAATAAATAGGGGGTTTCCTAAAATGGGGGTACCCAATAGCTGGATGGTTAAGGGAAAATCCATCTATGGATGAGAACTGGGGAACCTCCAAAGATGGGATATAACCAACAAAATCCGGATTTTTACCCTGGATGGGTCCTGTACTCTACTTGGGTATGTACCCTCTGGTAAACTAACATAACTATTGAAAATCACCATTTTTAATGGGAAAACTCACTATAAATGGCCATTTTCAATAGCTATGTTAAATCACCAGAGGGTAATGGGGAAGCTACGGGATGTTACCGGAAAAAAAACCAAACAACTGAGCAATTGGTGATCATCATCCATGTCCAGCTCAACTGGATCCACTGTGTGCGACAACTGGCGGGAACCTGCTGGGGATGGATGCGTCTGACAACTTACTGGCGGTGTGTTTTGCGAATGAAATTGGCCATGAGATTGGCCATGAATGTTCGTTGATGTTCCTTGATGTTGACGATTTGTTTTGGGCTATTTGTGCGTCACCATTTTGAGCATTTGATGGAAGCATGAATGATACAACCAGCAAGACAATTAGTGTTTGATTGCATGCAAAAACGGCGATACACTGTGCATATTGGAATATATATATATATATATTAATGATATATATATATATATATCATTATATATACATATATATATATATATATATATCATTATTTATATATATATACATATTTTTTTAATCATATATATATACACATATATATTATCATATATATATATATATTGGACTAGTATGGATATGGTCACGCTCCATCACCCGGTAATTTAACAGTTCGCAGACTGGCAGATCACCATGTTTTTTTCGGCAATCCTCTAAAACCTCCAGTCCACCACCAGGGGGTCTGGCTAAGGGTCAGGTGTCCGGAGGCGACCCAATTTGACAAAAACCCACGAGTAACATAGGAAAACCATAGGAAAACCATAGGAAAACCATAGGAAAATGGTGGTTTAATGGGATTTAATGGGATTTAATGGCACTTACCCTCTGGTAAACTAACATAACTATGGAAAATCACCATTTTTTAATGGGAAAACTCACTATAAATGGTCATTTTCAATAGCTATGTTAGTTTACCAGAGGGTAATGATAAGTAATTGCTGTCAATAATAATTATCGTAATGGTTTAATTATAACATTTACGTATCATCAACTATAATTAACAAGTAATTAATAGCTGTCAATAATGGTTAATTATAGTTAATGATATAGTTAATTGGTATATTGAGTCCCATCTCCCCATTCATGTTGAACATCCCCTTAATCTTAATGGTGTTGTTCCGTTTTTTTTGACATGTCATGCCCTACTGGTTCCATGTAATTTTCGGGGGTGTTTACTGGGGGGGATGAAATTGACATGGATTCTCTGGGAATGGAATTAGCATGACTTGGCTTCTGACTTCGCTGCAGACTACCGCAAATTCTGCAACTTGTTGAGTATGCTTCCAGATTCTTGGCTTACTTATCTGACATGGTAATCAGACATGGCAATTGAAAACCCCCAAGAGTCATGTATTCGTAGATGTCTTTCGAATTTAAATGCTCATTTGGTTTGGGGCTTTCCCAGCCATGTTTGATGACACCGGAGGGTATGCACTTTTCCGTTGGTCTTCGTTTCTTTGACTTGGTATATACTGGTAAGGTAGCCTGGCCACCGATTCCAAATCGCGGTATCACTGCTCAATTCACCCAGTCCTTTTTCAGAAGATGTTTCAGCAAGTCATGCAAAAGGGATGGAAGCAAAGATCATCTGGTTGGTGGTTTGGAACATTTTTTATTTTTCCATATATTGGGAATGTCATCATCCCAACTGACGAACTCATATTTTTCAGAGGGGTAGGTCAGCCACCAACCAGTGATTTGTGGCTGTGTGGTTCAACACCTTCTCCATCGGTAAGGTAGTTCCGTCAAAGGTAAGGCATTTCCGACTGGGAACCTGGGATGGGATGTTCCCGAAAATGTTGGTACCAGACCAAATTTGGATAAATTTGGTACAATTCCATTGATAGAACGTATGTGCCATGGTCAAAAGAGAAAATATATGTTTCATATATTATATATAATATAAGTGATTGTTTATGTACTCCCCATGGTGGGGGATAATCATCAAAGAATCAATAGGATTTATATGCCCATGATTTGTGGATTCGGATGGCATGGGGTTAATCCAACTTGGCATGTGTATATATATATAGTATAATATATATTCATGTAAGTCTTTATATATATATAATATAAGTATACCTACACTGACTTATATATATAACATTTGCATATATATATACAGTATATAGATAGATACCAAGTATAGTTGGTTATGTAATTGTATACATATATATATACTGTATACACATCCAGTTAACTTTTATATATCCCCATTGCAATTAATTTCATATCCCAGTATATCCCAGTGTTGTCCGGGGGAAGGGATTCATTCGCTGATAGTTGGTTAGTCACGATCAATCCCCATTATGAACTTTTGCTAGCTAGTTACCCTCTGGTAATTTAACATAGCTATTGAGCATGGCCATTTATAGTGAGTTTTCCCATTAAAAATGGTGATTTTCCATAGCTATGTTAAATTACCGGAGGGTATATCCTAAGATATAAAAATGTCCCAAGTTTCCATATGACGTATACAACAATATAACTAATGTCCCAAGTTTCCATATGACGTATAAAAGTTGTACGTATACTTTTGCTAGTCAGTTATACCTGCTTATTTATTATATCCCATGTTTCCATATGGAGGTGTCCGAAGTCATGGGGTTACCCCATATGATACTTGGAGGATCATCGTACTGGATGTAACTGGAGAGTAATTGGATAGTAACCTTAGTTATAACCCATTTATATATAATATATATATATGTATCCCGTAGTAACTATAACCCATAGTGGGGGATGCTATCTGAAAGAAACCGCCATCTCCACATGGGCGCGTGCCACTTGCTGAGGAGCTTCGAGTTCTGGAGCTTCCGAAGCTCATTTGTCTCCCAGGACAGCTGGCTGTGACAGAAATGTGGTGGATAAGCCAAGGTATCCCAAGGATTTTTTGACGTGCTTTTGGATGGGAATACATAGTGATATATATATATATATATGTATATATTATAGAATTATATATATATGTAATGTAGATAGAGGGAACATGGAACATGTGGGAATGTGGTTCCAAAGTTGGAGCCCATGGAAATGTTTACCAAAAAGATGTAGCCTGTGGTAATCAGACATGGCAATGGTAACTCCCCTACACATGGAGGTTTGAGTGGGAAAATCATCAATATTACAGATGTTGGATTTTCCATTGCCGTGTTTGATTACCAGAGGGTAAATCAAATTGGAGCTTAATTTTTCGATCAGCAAAAATATTGGGAGCTGTCCTTTTGTTTTCTCGCTTCTTTTGGTTTCTTGTCAGCAAACTCGATTTTGTTTTAAACACTTATCTATGTTTCAGAGCCAATATGTTTGCAAAATATGCAGTATACAGAGATACAATGTTCCTTCTTTTGAGAATGAGTTTTCTGTTCAAGAGAATTGTCGTTTTTTTCTACAAGTGCCACGTTCCTTCTTAACTACATTGTTTTTTTTGAACAGATGTTATTATTTTCTTTTCTGGGGAGTGTACTGTAATTATCTTGTACTGTAGATAAGTAATACAGTAATATTCATAGAAATCATGCAGCACGTCTCTGTAAAAGGTGCAATGTTCCTGTTGGACGTACGCTACAAAACAGTATTTATTTCTGTAACAAATCAAGCATATCCGTGATAAATGCACTTTTCCATTCAATAAGCGCAGCAAGGTCTTGACACAATACACACACATACACACACACATGCACACGTATATATATATATATATACATTCGTAGAGTCGAATGTGCACTAGTCCTATCAAGGAGCTTGTTTTTGAAGAGGTACCATTTCTTGGAACCAATGTTCTTTTCTTGACAAGGAAGTGCAAGGTTGCTTAACTTCCACTGAACCATTTGTTTTCCGCAAACTATATAAACAATCTCTCAGGACAATGGAACATTAATCTTATAGTATAATATGTCTATATACTGTTTATATACGAAATACTCGTTTTTATAGAGCATGGCCTTCCACGGTCCTCTATTAAGAATGCGTTTTGCGCACTCCTTATTTCCTTCACGAAACAAGAAGCATATGGTTGAACAAAACATTGCATATTACACCCTGTATTATAAACTATAGTAAGCAATGACGTTGATCCTTTGATAATGTTGATATCCTGTAAAAATAAACAAAGGCTAGACCTCGTCACAAGGGATACTACATCTTTCAAAGCTTGCGAACATTTGCATTTGTTTGCAAGCAAAAGGCTCTTCTTTAAGAGAAGGTGTTCCTTTTCAAGGAACGGTGCGCTGTGTAGTGCATACTGCGCTGTTCAAAGGATTGTTGTGTGGGTGAGATTTCTTTGTTCGAAAGAATGCCGTTCCATTTGTACAAGAAAGACTTGGTATTTTGAAGGAAGTCATTCCATATTTTGCATGGACACTACTTCTTTAAGGAAGCATCGTACAGAATACTTCACTTGTGAATCAAACATATATATATATATGTTGTAAGAACGGAACGGTGCAAGTTTGTTCTGAATCCTGCGTTTCTTTAATAGGAATTTTGCAAAGCTTATTGGGCAGGAATATTGGCTTTAGCATCATGTTATTGAAGGAGTCATTTTTATACCTTGGACATTAGGATAGTGATAGATGAGGCAACACAAGGTTTTTGAGGTTTATCTGATGGGGTGTTGTAGACTTCATAGTAGTCCGACTCGTTGAAAAACGAGGAGCAGCTGAGAACCACATCTTACCAGCGCATCACCATTTCCCATGACCTCGCACTTTCCATTACCCTCTGGTAAACTGTCACATAACTATGGAAAATCACCATCTTTTCATGGGACATGTCACTATAAATGGTGACTTTGCATGGCTATGTTAAATTACCAGATGGTATATCATGTACTGATTATTCTGTTCTGTTATATCCAGATGTTCCATGATTTTCCTATGTTATCAGCATTTTGAAGAATGCTATCCCATTTCCATTCATTTCCCACGATATCCCCATGTTCCGATTATGTCACAATTGTATCCCCATGTTCCCGTAATATTTCCATTATTTTTGGTTCCCAACTATTTTCCCATGATGTCCCCATTATTCCTTCAATATAAAGTCGTTATGTACTTCCACTATCCAATGATACCCGCATTAAAAAAAACACACTTACATCCCCATCATATATCCATTTTTCGCATCCCCATTATTTCCCAATTGTCCAAAAATACGCACGGAAAAAAACCGCATATATTTTCACTTCAAGGTCAGGCACCCCAGTTATAAGTTGGTTTCCAAATCCCATTAAAGCATTGTGTTAGTATATTGTGTTAAAATTAGGCAAAACCATATTAATGAATGATATTAGATTAGTTATACACATTTTTGATTAGTCGTCGTTATTTTATGTTATTTTCCTGATAGACCCCACTTAAGCAAGTTAACCAAGTTACGTGCGTCAAAAAAACAATCTAGTTCCACATTGGTAATTGTTTATACCATTGCCATCAGGCTTTTTCCAAGTTCGCCAACAAAATTAGATTATTAATATGAAACATTCAAGATGTGTGGTCCCATAAGGCTTAATTGTTCACTCATATCCATATGATATAAACACCATAATTTCACCGAATTATAGCTCACATTGCTGAATCATAACAGCTTAACTATCAATTTGCCATTATACTAACTATATATACATAGTGCTTTATATGAATTTCCCATTATACTAACTATAGTTCTTTAAATTGTAACATTGCCATTCTATATATATATAACATTGCCATTAACATATACGAACTATATATATATACATATACTGGTTGGTGGTTTCAAAGATTTGGCTTATTTTCCATAATATATGGGATAATCCTTCCCATTGACGAACTCATATTTTTTCAAGATGGTTAAAACCACCAACCAGAACATCATCATCCCAACTGACTTTAACTCCATCATTTTTCAGAGGGGTAGGTTGAAACCACCAACCAGTAATAGATGTTAATATGGATATCCATGGTATATAGTTCGTAATTAGCCATCATTAAATCACCATTCATCACCATTTTACCATGTTTTTTCCCAGAGCTGGTGATAATTAATCACCATTAATCACCATTAATCACCATTAATCACCCATTAATCACCCATTAATTCACTATTCATCACCATTAACCATCCAATAGCAGCCTCTACTCATTGCCGTTTATAGCCAACACCATGTTAATTCACCATGTTTAATCATCATTATCCATGGTATAAAAGTAGTATAAACCATAATATCTATAGAAAAACATCTATTACTGGTATTAACCATGGTATATCCCACCAGTTAACCTTGCCATAACTGGTGATATCTTCCCCGCAGGCGGGGCCCACGACTTGGCTCAGCACGTTTCGCGGACGCTCCGCCAGCTCCGCAGGCTGCGGCTGCCGCAGACCGTGTGCCTCTGAAAATTGCCATTTTTGGCCATAGAAATCGTGAGTTTTCCCATGAAAAATGGTGATTTTCCCATAGAAAATCTAAGTTTTCCCATGAAAAATGGTGATTTTCCATAGAAAATCTAAGTTTTCCCATGAAAAATGGTGATTTTCCATAGAAAATCTATAGAACATCACCATGATCCACCATTTTGAATAGGTAAATCAACTATTATGTGGTATTTTCAATAGCTATGTAACAAATTACCAGAGGGTAGGTGAAGTTTCCAAGAGAAATCGTGATGAATTAATAAACGAATGGAAATTTTCAGGTAAACATTGACTATGATTTATGGTCAATAGTTTTCCATACACGGGTCAATGGTTGGTGATTGATTACTCCCTAGTAGATTTTCAAAATCCTAACTTGACATTGTATTCATCATTAATTGTTTGAATAACATTGATACAATGGTTCGTGTATTTTGGGACATATGATATTTGAGCATAGTTTATGATTCAAAATCAATAATTAACCGTAGGGAAAGTCAATAACGAACTAATAATATAATCCATTTAGAATGAACCAGTAATACACCATTATATAATATTACTATTATTGAGATTTGTGATTAGTGTATGAATGGTTTACCATCCCTTAAATCAATAGTACTTATTAATCGATAATTCATCAGTATGACCCAAAAGCAAAATCTATGGGAAAACTTTGATTGCTTCATTACTTTTGAGGTGATTGTTGGGATGATTGTTGGGCTGATACAGGCATTCAACCAAGACCAAAAATCATGACAATATGGACATAGTGTAGGTACAATGGGGATATAGCCAACCATAATGTGGAAACGTTGAGATAAATTACTGTAGGGGATGACCTACCAACCCTAAGAAAATTGGTACACATGCTGATTTAAGCGAAATTTTCCAGCAACACAACTCTAGATACAAAACAATCATGGTGATATCATGGGATAATCCAACCCAAAACTGACTCTCCCAATGGGGGTTTGGCTGAACACGATCAGTGGGGAAGCCTTTTGGAGGTATAACCATTTTAAGGAATACAATGGACACATGGAAAAAGCGTGGGAAAATTGGGGATATAGTGGGAACACAATGGGAACATGGCGGTATAATGGGGACAGTGGGGAGGGATATAATGAATGGATAGCGGGAGCATGGGAATGCAGGCAATTTGGATATAATGGACACAGAACTACCTACTCTATGACTAGGAGAGGGAATGCCCAAGTTATCACCCAAGTTGCTGTTCACTTTTAATGGGGAAATCCTTGTGTGGGATACTGTACCTTAGGAAACACCAATCTTTAGGACCTAGGATGAAACCATATTCAGTTTGGAGGGTTGAGGTATCTCAACAAATACCATTTGTTTTTTTCGCTTTTAACACATAGCTATGGAACATGACCCGTTTGTAGAGGATTTTGCATTTTAAAAATTGTGATTGTCCATGCCATGGCCATGTCAAATCAATATATATATATATATAATTAATTATATATATATATATATTACCTTTACATATTCATACATGTATCTACAGGTATGTGCATATATACATACAGTATATGCACACGTATGTATATGCATGTATTCATAGACATATCTATTACTGCACTCCAATATATGTAACATATGTGCATATATAATCTTATATATATATATACACATGTGTATACACATACATGTGGGTCTGTCTGATTTGCTGGGGACTCCTCAAAATCCAAGGCTTGAAGAAAAACGTGGTAGTTCCATTCGATTTTCCCATGATTTGATTGGATTCTTTGGTTTTTAAGAAACCGGACTAGTGGGTTTAGCAGACAAGACGAGTGGGAATCTGAAGTGGAAGAAATCCTGGGATTCAAATCTGTGCCCGCCCTGGCGGCCGATCTTATTCCAGGATCCCATAGGTATTTACACAACTTCTCCCGGTAAACATCCCATTTGAAGGAAGAACCAACCAGCAATTGGAGTATTCGGTGCTTTGGTGGTTTGCATTCCTGCCGATCATTCGCAGTGACGAATTCCATGTTATGGATTTTTTAGACATCTTTGCATGTGTTTTTTTTTTATGTTGGAAAACAAATACCTATAGTAGTACGTAAACCCAACAATAAAGATGTTGAAAATTACCAACATTTACCATTTGGGGGCCTGGGGGGCTATGAATTAAACACCTATACCAAAGATATGTAGTATTCGGGATGGTTTTATCCCATATGAAAAAAAACTTGTTGCTGGATACTCATCATCATACATATATATATATATACACACACCATACCCCCCATTATATCCCCATATAATCCCTTCCCCCTAGATTCAAACACCCGCATTCAATGGTCTCAAGTAAGTATAAGTCCTCTTCTAAATCATGGTTTTTAGGTTAAATTATTCACCGTCAATTATAGTTGGTTCGTCCCAATTATGATGATTGTACACTATTGTTAGTTACTTTTATCCCAATTATATCCTCATTACATTCCAATTATAGTTGGCTACAGATGGTTATTGTCCATCAAAAACCACAGTTGTAAAGTATCCATATTATCCATTGATATTTCAAAACTTTATCCCCACAGCACAGCACCGTTAAATCTAATCCCCGTTCAATCTCCATAAAGGTGAGTTATATTGTGGATGGAAGAAATCCGATAAACCACCAATTTGGGATGGTTGAAACACTATAGATTTCATGGGATGGCGCTACCATAAATAAAAAACTGGCGATTCGGATTTCGCTGGCCCATCCACAGTATCTCCATGAGATACCCTCTGATAAACGTTTACAGTAGTTCGCTAAATCAGCTATTTCTATGTGCCATGGCTTCAATATTTGAGAGGGTACCCTCTGGTAAACGTTTACATAACTATGGAAAATCACCATGCTATCAATGGGTAAATCCACGAAGTAAATCACCATCCTATCAATAGCAAACTGTAACAGTCATTACCAGAGAGTATAACGAACTAAATCACCATGCTATCAATAGCTATTTTGACAGAACCAGGTTGGGTAAATGGCTATGGATCAATACCTATTAATACCATTTTTAGGGGAATGAACATCCATTTACCAGCTATTTTGATGTTCACCAGGGGTACAAGGTTTTGACACACTGCCAAATTAGTAAATCAACTATTTCTCTGTGCCATGTTCAATAGCTGAGAGAGAAAAAAACCTCCATGATCTTCCCATCCGAAATTCGTGGATCGCCGCCTTCGTCGCCAAGGCTCTTGGAATGCCGAGCGCTAAACTGGGCTGCTGAGGCCTGTGAAGCACGCGTCAACTGCTGGAAGGCCTGGAACGGGCGGAGCGGAGCGGCTTGGGAATGGTGAGTCAATGGTTATATGATGGTTCCTTTAGTAAGGGTTAATAATGGTTAGCAATTGTTAATAGTGGTTAGTTGTGGTTAGTAATGGTTATATAATATTCAATAGTGGTTAAACATATGGTTAGTGAGGAGTTTTTCATAGCACTTACTGTAGTAGTGGTTACTAGTGATATTAATGGTTTCTAATGGTTTTCATATTGGTGATTAATGGCTTCTAAATGGTTGATAATGGTAGTGAAGGGTAATGGAGGAAAAAGGCGAGTTATACCGTGGTGAATTGGTTGATTGTTGGGACGCATACTCATTTTTCAAAATTATAACAACCCGTTGGATTGGGAAACCTATCTACGATATGACGATATTTCTACATATTCGCGTTGTGAAATCTATGAACAATGGGGAGCCAGGCGGCCAGGAGCAACGAATATATTTCGTTTCCCAAACACATGAAATTTGGGGAAAACTGTTGGGTGAAGTTGGCAAGTCTCTGGAGGAATGTGCGAGCATGACATTTACGTTTTTTTGGCATGTAGTTAAAGTAATTCTGTGTCCACGTTGACATCATCTAGTTCTATGTTTTCATCAAGTTGGTGAATGGGATGTTGGCAATTATGTGGTTATTTTGATGAACACATAGAACAGATAGCAATGCTCAACATCGACATTTTCTTTGAAGGGTATTTCAGATCTCAGATTAGGTGACCATTTTCATGGGAGCATTGACTAAGCGGGAATTTACAGGAACATATTCTAAGTTTGGGTTTGGTATGTTTGAAAAACACACGTGTATATATATATATATACGTATATATATAATTATATATATGTATACGTATATATATATAGAGATAGATATGTTGTTGCTTTTGAGAATCAAACATGGTGTCATGGAACGTCACCAATTGCCATGGTAATGGTTTCTGATGTTCACGCCATCGATCCAAAAGGAGGGAATAACACCGGTAGATGGCTTTGAAACACGGCCGACGGACTTTCTGCATTTGCAAGATTGGTTCCATGCGAAATTTTCAGGAGCATCGATTTTTAACATGTTTTCTGGTAATTTAAGAGCTAACCTAGTTTTTTTTTCATAAATGGTTCCATAAATGGTTACCCATAATTTTCATCCATTTTTTCCGGGTATAACTGGTTAGCTCTTGCATTTATAACGACTTCACTGGTATAACTGCAGGTTTTTCTGCAGAGATGATGGGTGATGGGAATCGGCCCAGAATCAGCCCTGATTTTGTGGTTGGTGATTTGCTTTAACGATGGGATGCTGATCAACAAGAATGGTGGCACAATGGTACAATATGATAATCAAAGGTGACTTGATATGGATTTATGGTGACTTGTTATATATATATGTTATTTCACATATTTTCATGGCAATTCCATCGGGAATTAATGGGATATTAATTCAACCATATTTGTGGCAGAATGGCCCACCCACATTCGCCTGCAGAATCAGCCACAAGAAAAAGGTGATCCGACCACCGTGCCCAGCCATTCTTGAAGAACCTGCTGACACCATTTGCTGTGAACAGTTGATCAGCAGGTCATGCGGTAATCTGATTCTGTCTACCCTCTGGTAAACTAACATAACTATGGAACATCACCATTTTTAATGGGTAAATCAACTATTTCTATGGCCATTTTCAATAGCTTTTTGTATGTTTACCGGAGTGTACTTTAGTCCGACTCTTGCCACAGAAATGCAGCCAAGACTTGGAATGGTGGATTTGAGTCAACAGCTGCTTGGTTTTACTCGTCCTTTTGCGACAACAGCTGCTTGGCGATTAAAAAGATAAAGACATGACACATGACACATGACAGTGTTTAGTTGATCGTATTCCGATGAACTTTAGTTGACAACTGGATTTCTTTCATGCTTGGCTCAGCTCCCGTCCCAGATCATGGCTGCCGAACTTAGCAAGCTGCCTCTGACAGAGCTCGATCTCACAGGTGCCATTTCCAAGCGACATCCGAATACCTTTTCAGAGGATTTTTCATTGATTTCCCTTGTCCAAAAATTGGGGTATACCAACCCTCAAATAGAAAATATTAGGAACACATCCTCTATTCTATAGTGGAAACATGTCTATCTTTTTGAGGGTTGGTATATACCCCCCAAAATAGCCATTCAGAATGGGCTAATGGGGAATGTGAAATATGAGGATTAACTATGATGGATTTGGGTAGTTTCAGATTATATAATCCATGTTCTTCCAAGTTTTCACTGGGATGACAGTCAGCCGTTGTTTCATCACCTGTTGTCCTCTTGTCAAACACCTTTTTGCGTTGCTGGTTCAAACCCGGTCTCAATGAGGATTGGGTTTGCCCGTTTACATGGTGGACACACAACAGCCAGGCTGTTCAACAGAACTATGAACCGAACCAATTGGGATGGGAATTCAATGGAAATCAATGGGGATTTGAGCAGCACGAATTGAATCATGATTTGTGATGAACCATGATGATTTTAGGCTGCTCGATTTTCTGACAAACACACATTTCAAAGATTTCATTCAGAACCAACATAGGCTATTTTTTGTAGGATGAGTACGGTTATTTCTATCCAGGCTATCCCCCCAGCCACAAGAGAACCTGCTGCCACCCAGAGTCGGGTTACTTCTGTCCTCCCCGTGTGTATGTTGGCAAGGTCGGTTAGTTATAACCCATCCAAATCCCATTTTTTATCCAATTAACATCTTACAACCATTGAATTCCACCAACATTCCCGTAACCCCACTAAAATCCCATTAAACTTCATTCAATCCCATAACATCGCATTAAATCTCATGAACGTCCATTTAATATCCACGAGTTTTCAATTCGCATCCCACCAAACTCAAACCCCACGAAATCCCATTTAAATCCCAGCAACATCCCATTAACTCCCATCACAATCCCAATCAAAATCCCATGAAAATCCCATAAAGCAGCCATCTTCAGCTCCTTTCTACCCTGAATCCCAGGTGCCTTGCGCCCTATCGCCCCCGAACAGCTGCGCCCCTGGCCACCCCCACGGGTCAATGCCTCGGTTCGCTTGCCGTCGCTGTGCGGCTTCGCAGTTCCGCTGCAAGGGCCCCCCGTGGATGGTGACGAGGTGGGGGTGTGGTTTTTCTCGCTGGGATTTCTTGATCGAAACATGGCTGATTGGAAAATGGCATAAAATGGCCCATAGAAATAGTTGATTTACCCAGCTACAATATATGGTGGTTTTCCATAGTTAATTATGTTGGTGCCTTGGAACATGGCTGGATTATGACTTTCCCATCATATTGGGAATGTCATCATCCCAACTGACTTTCACTCCATCATTTTTCAGAGGGGTAGGGTAAGCCACCAAGCAGATTTATATATATATATAGATATCACCAAAACGCTGTGGATACTGCTGTGTCTCTTCCCGGGATGAGCCGCAGGTCAGCAAATTTGAATTGGGATTTCTTATGGATGAATTTGCGATCTTCGCCAGATTTCTGGGATACTTTGGCGCTCTTGATCCTCGAAGCCCCATGGACGAGCGTTTTTTTTGTGACTCACGTTGCCGAGAACTGGCGGGCGGGTGAGAGTAAACAATCCTGAGACAACATGATACAACTTCAAGAATGCAAAATGGATTTGTCTGAAAATAGGCTACCCAAGGTACCCATAAACCCAAAGGATTTTTACAGATGTTTCTTATTTGGCCGGGTTTGAGGGCTATTTTCAGACACACCCACAGTGGATGTGATCAAGGACCTTAAGGAACCCTATAGAGGATGATCACATGAGAACCAAAAAGGTCCAACAATTAGCAGACCGAAGACCGAAAAACCGCGACGCGAAGCTGAAGCAAAACAAAGATGCCAAACTTGACCAAAGTCATGCCCTTTTTGTCACCAAAGAAACACATCAGTCTGGGTAAATTATAACGACCTCACTGTTCTCCCTCACTGGAAATCATGGTTAGTAAGGGAAATGATCCCCAAATGGCCTTAATTCAGGTTATATAGTGAATTATTATAATTTACCCAGATCAGTTCTTTGACCCGTTCGGCTCCAGCCATTTTTTTACCTCCGTTCTGCCAGGAGGTGTTGCCATGTAGCGAGGACTTGCTGGGCATCTTTCAGGAGTGGAGCTATGCCATGAGTCCCTTGGATTCCGATGGCATGGGATGGATGGACCATACTGACCATATACATCCACCATGTTTTGACCATGGCACATGTGGTTTTTGGGAAAAACCATCATAGTGATATATTATAGAATATTTGATATGGAATATGTATATATATATTATATTATTATATATACACATATTTACTGAAACCAACAAGAAATGGTGCATATTTATGCATATTTCGTATATCAAATATGAGAAGCTGTGGGTGAAAGTCCCTGTCAAGTGAATCCATCCCCCCAGTCATTCCCAATGATAGGGGTGGTTTTAACGATCAATAGTTAACATCAACCATATAATCATATATAATCCACATGTTAAATAGTATAAATGATAGGTGCTTGATGGTTGATAATGATAAGCATATACTATAATCATATAATCCCATAAATAGATATAATCCCACCATATAATCATATAATAATCTAATAATAATCCCATAAATAGTGTGTTATGACATTGTTTTACCATGGTTTTACCCACATGAATCCCCCACAATGAGCCACTCAGATTTTCAGGGGCACCATGGGCCGATGAGGTGGCCGCAGAAAAAATACAGGAATCCATGGTTTTATGATGTCTTATGTCATGTATACCTTTTATCACACGCCTTACTCGTTTATATATGATATGCATATATATATGTATATATATATATATATGGTATATATGTATATACATATGATAATATATATATATATACACTGTTTGTGTGTGTATTTATATACATATACGTGTCATATACACCCAACATCCAGAATGCTCACAGAAGTCATCCAACCCCGCGACCCGAGGTGAGATCAACAAAAGCTTCAAGCCCGGTGTGGTGCTGCACGAGGATTGGGACGAAGAAATCAGGACTGAGCAGTTGGGGTGCAATACCCTCCAGTAAACTAACATAGCTATAGAACATGCCAAATTTATAGATGATTTATCTCTAAAAATGGTGATTTTTCATAGCTATGTTAGTTTGCCAGAGAGTAGTCATGAAATCTTTGAGCTCTTCAATACCTATAATTACCTAGCTCCCTAACTCCCCTTGCTGATCTCACACAGCAACAGCCAGCTCTGTGAACTTTGGTTCAGTCCCAAATCCGAGTTTCTATGGATTGAATTCCAAGTTCGACCTCCGAAATCATGTGAAACCACTATTTTGGTACCATCTGGTTATTTACAGTTTGCCATGGAAAACCACCATTTTTAGTAGGTAAACCATCTATTTCTATGGGCCATCTATACCATGGCTATGTTAGTCATAACCAGATGGTACGTCCAATCCCCTTTTTTTTTGTGGTACCTGAGGTCCCCAGTGCTACGATCACGCCAGGAGGGCCAAAGAGCGCCTGAGGATCGCCTGAAAAGTCGCAGCAGCGATCCATTGAGCCGGAATCAATGGTGGTTTAATGGTGGTTTAATGGGATTTAATGGGATATACCCTCTGGTTATGACTAACAGTTCGCCATGGTTTTTCGATGGCCCATGCTTTTAAGAACGGTAAAGCATCTATTTCGATTAGGGCCATCGAAAAAACATGGCGAACTGTTAGTCATTAGCAGAGGGTAAATCGCAATGGTAAATCTATAGATTATCTAAAACCTATAGACCTATGTGCTTTGTTGATCATATTGATAGACCATTATCATATTTATAATATAGATTATCTAGCGATGATAAAACTATAGACAAGTACAATTTGCAAAGTCATAGAGTAAATCTATAGATAATTTAGCTATAAATCATCTGTTGGTCAAACAACTAGAGATCATAGGTAGGTAAAAAAGAAACAAAACACTGCTTGTTGTCGCCATCATCTATTTTAAAGGCTTTAAAGGCATTGTTCATCTAGTCAGATGATAGGTAAATGATCGCGGTCCTAATCATCGAGTTGTCCATGGGCCATCTAGGCCGGCCAGCATTTGCTGTACATGAAACCAGAGGCGATTTCTTTTTTATCTTTAGGGAATACTTAAGATGAAGATTTGAACTAAAGAAAAAACTGAAGAATTTCTCATTTTTTTTTGAAACCTAGCTTTGGACTTGAAGGACCAAGACTTGGTGTTTGAACATGGCTTTTTTGTCGCCAACATGACCATAGATTATGTGCAAACACTTCATGATGATTTTGGTTGGGATTTTGGGGAGTAGACGTTTTTGCAGCTTGGTTTCAGGTACCGTCTTTGTTTTGGGCTTTGGCACTGTAAATTTAAGCCCACCAAGAACTCGTGAAAACTATACTTCGGTGATCGGTGGTTTAAGCTTCCAGGCTTTGGGTCAGTCCGTGGGCCCCAAGTTTTGACCATGCACCAGATTTTAATAGTTAACATTAGTTATGTGTCCTGACATGTTTGGGAATTGATTCATAAGTCCCCACAACAGCAGTGGATAGTGAGTCAACTTAGTCCCATGCATACCTTAAATTCCATGGATACCATCAATACCATTAATTCCATAAGACATATCGCATTGACAGCTTTGATAGAAGTTATACACTATTAAATCGCATGAAATACACCACTATTTGACAGTGGATTCCATTAATACCCGCATTACAACTAAAACCAAATCAAATACACTCAAAATCCCATAGAATCCATCAAATTCAAAAAAAACCCATGAAAATCCCATGAAATCCATTGACATCCCACATCAAATCCCCGAAATCCCCATAAACTCCCATGAAATCCCACGAAATCCTATGAAATCCTAGGTCTATTTTAAGACACCCTGGATTTTAAGACACCGAGGTGCACGGCGATGTTGTGCTCCTTCCTGGAGACGGACTATGACCCTGACGCCGTCGAGGCCATTTATGAGGTTTTTTCTTCACCTACTCTCTTATTTAACATAGCTATCTGGGTAAATTATAACGACCTCACTGCGACCTCACTGGGAATCATGGTTAGTAAGGGGAATCATCCCCAAATGGCCTTAATTCAGGTTAGTGAAATATTATAATTTACCCAGAGGCATGGAAAATGGCGCATTTATAGATGATTTTCCCAGCTAGAAACCTCATGCAGAATATACATCACAAATTTGGGATTTATGACTTATGACTCTGACTACTTATCTGGTTGGTGGTTTGGAACATGGCTTTTATTTTTCCATATATTGGGAATAATCATCCCAACTGACTTTCATATTTTTCAAGATGGTTGAAACCACCAAACAGATTAAGAATAGGACATCCTATTTATTTATCTATCTAAATATCCATTGATAAATCATTCATAGATATATATGTATCTAAATCTATATAAAATATATCAAATATCCTATGTCACGAAAGGTAGCTCCAGAGGGGCTACCTTGAGTTTTACTTTACGAAGTAAAGGGGAGGGCGGCCAGCCCCGTTACCTGATTCTTCAGGAGATTGCTAGTCATTTTAGTACC